>JABAHP010002757.1_pt1 | contig 26906 bp, 21 predicted proteins | sample 7062081 | NCBI WGS metagenome assembly JABAHP01 (sample SAMN14534357, study PRJNA622989) | marine sediment metagenome | biome: marine biome [ENVO:00000428]; feature: marine pelagic biome [ENVO:01000023]; material: deep marine sediment [ENVO:00002113] | place: India: Gulf of Kutch | collected...
TTCACCACCGCGAAGCGGTTTAGTTCTTCGCATCATTTCCGAACCTTTAAAACTAATAATACAACAATCAGTCAATTTTGTCAAGCGAAAAATAGACTGCGAAATGAGAGTTTTGAGAGTCTAAGTGTCAGGTTTTTGCCTTAGATTCCTTCGGGCGGCAAACACCGCTTCCCAACCGATAGGTGTTCTTACGCGATAGCGATCCCAACCAGTGCCGCCGTCGAAAACCACTACATCATATTAGAACATTTACTTTACTTTTAATTGAGCAGAAATGCACCAAACCATACATTGGTGGGTGTGGTTTTCACGAAAAAAGGAAAAAACCAATCACTATCTGAAAACAACAATTTGGTTTTGAATACACTTGCCCTGCAAGAGATGTGGCATGTGCTAATTGCAACTGTTGAGGTGAATAAAGATTGAAGTACCCGGTAATCACAAAATCGAATTTAATGAAGACTTACGGCTGATGTTACAGGCAGCTAAAGTAGATGATTTAGCTTACGGCAGGCTCTACAAAAATTATTTCTCTGTTGTAGTCAGTTATCTAACAAGCCTGGGCAGATACCAAATATGACTTAACAGACCAAGGTCGTATTTAAATTTTGGGGCTGCTTCAAGATGAAGTCATGGCCGCGTGTAATTGCCAAAATAGTGTGCTGTATACAGCAGATGAGCAGAAGAGACCATCTTGCGGTGAAGATAAATGCCGGAAGCCGCTTGACTGGATTGTTGGATATTTGAAAACAATGAAGGCCATTGAAGAAAGTATTGCAGAATATGAAATCAATACGGAAGACAGTTATCAAGATGGCTTAGAACATTCTATTCAGAGGATAGGAAGTGAGGCTGTATTTAATTCCAACAGGGAGAAATAGCTATGAAAAAAGTGATATACCCGGTTTTGGGAACAGCAATAATAATTGGTCTTTGGGGAGGTTACAAAATCTTCAAAAAGGGACAGTATCATGCAGGAGCTTATTTAAAGGATAATCAGAAAAGGGATGTCGACGACAATTATAAATTACAGAAGGCAGAACAAAGAGAAAACATCACGCTTTCAAAAACTAATGAACCTCATTCATCGTTAAGCGGTTCCTCCGCCAAAAACGGCCAATCCGCTACATCGGACCAACAATCAACGGATACAAACGTGCGGTCATCATCCCACACTATTTCCACCAAATACAATCCAGACCTGGAAGATTTGTTCCTGAAAGACTTCGCGGATACTAAGAGGAAAGCTAATCCATCGTTAATCGCGGATTATTCTGTGTCATTAAGGCCCAAGGAGAACTGGCTTATCGGTTCTGAAATAGAAGGCGAATCATTAGTTAAAGAGCATTTTTCCGAGATAACAAGTCGATTAAAAAACAGTGACATGACAGTCCTGGAAATGCAGAGTGCGTGTGTCAGGTCAATAGTGAATTCGTATGATACCATTCTATTAGAGACTTTTTATGAAAGTTCCCGAATACCTTCCATAGACGGCGGATTATTTTCGAAAAAAACGGAATCATTACCTGACAACACACTTTTAGTTTCTTTTACAACAAAAAAGAATGAATATGGAATACCGCAAAAAACGCACAAGTTTTATGTTTCGTCCCTTATTTATCAGGCGGACCCGAACAAAGTTACTTCTTTGTTTTTGACAAAAGCGATAGAGGCGACAAAAGTAGCAATGGCAAAAGAATACTTAGTAATTAATTTGTCACTAGAGGAGTCGAAATCACTGCGTGAAACAACTTCGTTTCGAAAAACGGATTTGGTTCGTTTACTTCGTTCCAAATATGAGACGACGATCTATGTTCCCGATTATTTGGCCCCGGCTTTTGTTCATAAGGCTCAGCGGCTTTCAAAGGAAGGGATTTTTTTAAGAGGGCGGTAGTATGAGAAAAGTATTAAGCAGGCAGTTAAAAACAGTTATTTCCTGGTTTACAGGAAAGGTACCTTCCAAAAACAAGAAGCAGAGAAAGGAGGTGGTTACGATGAGATGAGTGAATATAACAACAAGACAAGTGGTATGAATAATGTATAGGTGCGTATTTAGCAAAAAACAACATTAAAAGGAGCTTATTATGAATGCTTTACGAAGTAAAAAAATGCTAATTATATCACTAATTGTTGCAGCACTTACCGTTGGTTTTACAGAAGAATCATTTGGGACATCGAGAGTACTCGAATTTGACTTTAGTGTTAATGATAACTGGACATACACTCTTGACGTTGATAGTGATTGGGAGATTGTTGAACTTTCCGCCTCCGGTAGCAGAGATTTAGACGGTAGTGTTGTCTATTCCGTAACAGGGGATAACGGAGACAATTCGTACAACATAGATATTGATCAAACAGATGTGACGCTTACAGTCGATGACGGCTCTCCTTCGGCAACAACTGATGGCTCAGACACCATGATCAGGCAGAACGGCCGCGGCAGTGTAACCCATGAACTTGATTGGGACCTTGTGCTACCTGGTATGGGTGGAGACAATATGTACTGGGGAACGCAGTCGGATCAAACCGGGCCATTCATTTCGACCGCTGTGGACGTAGATGACACGTGGATACAAACATATAATGTGACACCATACGGAGAGAGCCGACAAACGGTTAACATCAGTTGCACGCTTCTCGAATGGACAACCTTAGGCAGTTACAACGTGGGTATAATCGAACGTACATACACCAAGCCCATACATGCTGTCGATAAGGATAATTCAAGTCGTACAATAGACGGCGATCTGAGTGTTACAGAATATTGGTGGTTCAGCTACGATGACAGATTTCTGGTTAAGAGAGAAACAACTGAGACCGGTACATTGACCATAACATCTTCGGCTGATCCTCCGGATGACGAATATGAAATGGATGTTACCATAACAACAGTAGAAACAGTCCAGTAGAACATGGCGCAAGTTTGTTCCGGATTGGGCAATTTAGTTGACAGAAAGCTACATGGGAAAAATTGAAAAATACAATTAAAAGGAAATTATAGGAGACAAAATCATGATAACTATGACTGAAAGAAAAGAAAGTATAGTAGATACTAATTTAGAGGGTGATCATGATAGTGCAAAAGGAAGCCAAAATAATATACAATTCGGTTCAGTCTGCACAACCCAAGAGGATTTTGTAAGTAGGGTAATTTTTGACGGACGTTATCTCGACACATTTACCGAGCAACCAGAATTAACCGCGGAACATATAGGTGTTACAATCAATCCTGCAATTGCCGATCAACTGCGTGGTAGAGATCCCATGCCGATATTATCTGCTACAACGTCACATATGACAGAAGAACGTGCAATGCAAAAAACGGATGCTCTTCCGTATCACCCGGAAATGGGGTATGGTTTAGGAGCAATTGTGGTGATGATTGTAATCGATCAAACCGCCGAGCCGGCTTGCAATTGTCCTGTCAATCCTTGTGAAGATTTATCAGATGATGCCGATGAAAAACTATGATATTTGGCACAATTGAATATGTTATTTTTCAAAGGGCGACTGTACCTGTGGTACCGCAGGTGCGGCCGTCCGCTACTTTGGTTAAATTACCATAGTGTAACTTTATGCTTCTTATAAAACCCAAGAGAAATAGAGACAGGTAACTGGAAGTAAAAAATACAGATTTTCAATACAGCAATAATATAATCCACAATGTATTTACGGTAGTGTAATGTATAATGTAAAGAAACGTGTACTTTTAATATCAATGCCATGGAGCCTCCTTTACCAACCATCTTTGGCACCTGGAATCCTGAAGTCTGTTCTGCTTAAACAAAATATTCCATGTGATGTGCTGTATGCTGCCATGTACTTATTGAAATACGTTACATACGGCACTTATGAATGGATGTCTCGAATGTGGGCGTTAGATGATTTTGTCTTCACGAATATATTTGAAACAGAGATATCACAAGTCCAACTTAAAACCATATCCAAGGTTTTTGAAGGCCATACTTACAGTTTCGACTATAAGTACAGTAAGAATTTGTCCAATGACAAGAACATCGATACAATCCTGCGTTTACGCCAGGAGATAATTCCGCGTTTTTTGGATGACTTGATAGAAGAGATAGATTTTAACAGTTACTCAATGATTGGTTTCACTTGTTTATTTGACCAAACCATTGCATCCTTGGCATTAGCAAGGAAAATTAAACAGATTTACCCAAATATGTTCATTGCATTTGGAGGGACATCACTTGCCAAGCCGATGGGGCCCGCTCTTCAACGTAGTTTTCCTGAGATGGATGCCGTAGCGTATGGTGACGGTGAGACTGTCATTGTTCCATTGGTAGAGGCTGCCTGCGGTGAGAGGTCCTTTTGTGACGTTCCCAACATAACATACAGAAATGAAGTTGGGGAAGTTGCAGAAAGTAATGTTACAAGCTGGATTGACCTGAATGACTCACCCGCTCCAAATTATGATAATTATTTTCGCAGTATGGAAGAAATGTGGGAAAAACATCAGGTTCGTTTTAGAGTAGGTGAGATTCCCGTAGAATCTTCCAGGGGTTGTTTATGGGGGGCAAAAGTTGGGTGTACATTCTGCTCACTGGATAGGGACAGCAAACAATACAGAGTGAAATCGGGTAACACCGTGATGCACCAATTAGATGAAATGCACAGGAAATACAATAAGTATTTATCGACGTTTTCGTTTAATGATCGAATGATGCCACAGGAAAACTATGACGACCTTTTGCCAAAATTGAAAGCCAGAGGTGCTCCATATGCTATTACTTATTCAATCAGACCTGATATATCATGGGACCAATTTGAGTTATGTTCCAAATCCGGTGTTTTTAGATTAAATCCCGGCATTGAAAACTTCAGTACACCCGTATTACGGCTTATGAAAAAGGGTGTAAAAGGTATTCAAAATTTTTTTACTATTTTTGCTGCAATGTGCAATAGAATAGTATGTCTTTATAACTTCATTTGGGGCTTTCCGGGTGAAAACATTTATGACTATGTAGCACTGGCAAAACTCTTGCCTAGTATGAACCATTTGATACCACCGGTAAGTAACAGGCCAATAATGATAGTGCGCTATTCAGAACTTGCCGAAAATCCAAATAAATTCGGAATTGAGACTCCCCTGCATGCCCATTGGCGATATGACGCTGTATTTAGTACTCATTTCATAAAAGAAAACAAGATTTCTCCAAATGAATTTTGTTACCGGTATGATGAAAAAGAAATCAGACAGTTTAGCCCGGAGGCACTCACCATATTTCGCATTATTCAACGTCAACTGCTAAATTGGCGAGAGAAATTTGCCAACAAAAAAAGCCGGTTAAGCTACGTGATGACTAATGACCATATTATCATAAATGATCGTCGTTATGATGATGGTGAGAAAGTATATCGATTTAACAGTGTGTATAAACACTTATGCGAAGTTGTATTCGGGAAAATATGTGAAGAAGGAAAAATATTTCATGATATGTCCAAACATGGCTTTGCTAATCATAAGGTGAAAGCTGCATTAAATAAGTTGTGTGAACTGAGAGTAATTATAAAGGAAGATAATAAATATATATGGATAGCCTTTCCGGATGATTTCTACAAAGACGATCTTTCTTGGCTTTTTAATAATGAAAATACGAAACTCGATATGCCGTTTACAAAAAAGCAAGGTGCCTGAGATATTTTTGGAGGAAAGTACGAATATGAACAACCGTGTATGCCGCAAGAAAAAAAGAGTTTTATTGATATCCATGCCATGGTGTCTTCTTTATCAACCCACTTTGGCGCCTGGAATTCTAAAGTCGGTTTTGCTTAAAGATAATATACCGTGCGATATATTAGAAACCACAATGTATTTATTGAAATACGTTAAATATGACACTTATAAGTGGATATCGACAGTATGGGGATTAAATGATTTTGTCTTCACAAATGTATTCGAAACAAAAGTGTCACAAATCCAACTGGACACCATAGCTAAAATTTTTGAAGACCATACTTGTAATTTTGATGATAAGGGTGGCAAAGAGTTGTCTAATGATGAAAGAATCAACATAGCTTTGCGTTTACGCCAGGAGATAATACCACGTTTTTTAGATGACCTGATGAAAGATGCGGATTATGAAAGTTACTCAATGGTTGGTTTTACTTGTTTATTTGACCAAACCATTGCATCTTTAGCATTGGCAAGAAAAATTAAGCAACATTATCCGGATATGTTCATCGCATTTGGAGGAAGATCACTTGCCAAGCCTGTGGGTCCTGCTCTTCAGCACAGCTTTCCTGAGATTGATGCCGTAGCCTATGGTGACGGTGAGCCTGTCATCGTGCCTTTGGTGGAAGCTGCCTGTGGCGAGAAGCCCCTATGTGACGTTCCCAATATAACATATAAAAATGATGCAGGGGAAGTTGTAGAAAGTAATGTTACAAGCTGGATTGACCTGAATGACTCGCCTGCTCCAAATTATGATGATTATTTTCGCAGTATGGAAGAAATGTGGGACAAACATCAAGTTCGTTTTAGAGTAGGTGAGATTCCCGTAGAATCTTCCAGAGGTTGTTTGTGGGGAAAAAAAGTCGGCTGTACATTCTGCTCTCTCGATAAAAATGAAAAACAATACAGGGTAAAATCGGGTGACACCGTGATGCACCAATTAGACGAGATGTACAGGAAATACAATAAATATTCATCGACGTTTTCGTTTAATGATCGCATGATGCCATTGGAAAACTACAACGATCTCTTTCCCAAATTGCAAAGCAGAGGCACTCCATATTCTATGACTTATTTAACCAGGCCGAATATGTCATGGAAACAGTTTGAGTTGTGTTCCAAATCCGGAGTAATCAGGTTAGTTCCCGGTATTGAAAACTTTAGTACACCCGTATTGCGGCTTATGAATAAAGGTGTAACTGGGCTCCACAGTATTTTCACTGTTCTTGGCGCAATGTACCATAGAATACGATGTGTATACAGATTCATTTGCGGATTTCCTGCTGAGGATATTGCTGATTACAAAATTTTGGCGGAATTATTGCCAAGCTTATACCATCTCACACCTCCGGTCTCATACGGGCCTGTACAACTTGTACGTTATTCTGATCTTGTAGAAAATCCGGAAAAACATGGTATGAAATCCTTAAGTACTCATTGGAGATATAACGTTTTATTTAGCCTTCCTTTTCGACAACAGAATGATATTTGTGTCGAAGATATCTGTTATTATTATTATGACACTGCGGCTATGCCCCCCAACGAAAATACCAATACAATATATGATATTTTTCAGAACCAGATGCTTAATTGGCAAATAAGGTTTTGCAGCAAAAAAGCACGTTTAAGTTACGAAGAAAATAACGGTGGTCTATCCATATATGATTCAAGACATCATGATGAACCGGTAGTGTATGAATTTGGAAAAGAAGCAAAGCTTTTGTGTAAAACTATGTTTGGAAAAATCTGCCGTCAAAGTAAATTATTCACAGCTATATCGGGAAAAGGATTTGATAAACAAAATATTCAAACTGTATTAAATAAGTTGTGTGAACTGAGAGTCGTGATAAAGGAAGATAATAGATATTTATGGATAGCATTTCCCGAAGATTACTACAAAGACGATCTTGCCTGGCTTTTTGACGATAATAACATAATACCCGACATGCCATTTACAAGAAAGCAAAATTCCTGATGTGTCTTTGATATAAGGTATGAATATGAGCAACCGTATTTGCCACAAGAAAAAAGGAGTCTTATTAATATCCATGCCGTGGTGCCTGCTTTATCAGCCTTCTCTGGCACCAGGAATTCTAAAGTCTGTTTTGCTTAAAGAGAACATACCGTGTGACATACTATACGCCGCACCATATTTGTTAAAATACATTAAATACGACACCTATCAATGGATGTCGAAAATGTGGGTAATAGATGATTTTGTCTTTACAAATATATTTGAAACAGAAATATCACAAAACCAGCTTGACACTATATCCAAAGTTTCTCGAGATCCGACTTACAGTTTCGACCATAAGTACGACAAGGATTTGTCTCATGATGAAGATATGAATAAGATTTTACGTCTGCGTCAGGAAATAATCCCCCGATTTTTGGATGACCTGATAAAGGAGAGAGATCTTAATAGTTACTCAATGGTTGGTTTTACATGTATTTTTGACCAAACCATAGCATCCCTGGCATTAGCACGGAAGATCAAACAGCATTGTCCGGACATGTTCATTGCATTTGGAGGAATAGCCCTTGCCAAGCCTGTGGGGCCTGCCCTTCAGCGTAGTTTTCCGGAAATGGATGCAGTTGCATATGGTGACGGTGAGCCTGTCATTGTTCCACTGGTGGAAGCTGCCTGTGGAGAGAGGCATTTACGTGATGTTCCCAATATAACATACAGAAATGATGTTGGGGAAGTTATAGAAAGTAATACTACAAGTACGATTGGCCTGAATGACTCACCCGCTCCAAATTATGATGATTACTTTTGCAGTATACAAGAACTGCAGGAAAAATACAAAATTCGTTTAGTAACAGGCGATATTCCCGTAGAATCTTCCAGAGGTTGCTTATGGGGTAAGAAGGCCGGCTGTACATTCTGCTCACTCGATGAACATAACAGACAGTACAGAATAAAATCGGGTGACACTGTGATTCAACAATTAGATCACGTGCAAAAGAGATACAATAAGTATTTATCATCTTTCATATTCAGTGATCGCATGATGCCGCCGGAAAATTATGATGATCTTTTGCCAAAATTGAAAAACAAAGGTGCTCCATATACTATTACTTATTTAATAAGGCCGGATATATCGTGGAAACAGTTTGAATTATGTTCCGAGTCAGGCGTATCGAGGATAATCCCAGGCATCGAAAACTTCAGTACACCCGTATTGCGGCTTATGAGGAAGGGGGTAACAGGTCTCCAAAATATTTTTTCTCTTTTAGGTGCAATGTACCATAAATTACGATGTGGTTACAATGTTATCTGGGGATATCCAAATGAGGATGCCGCTGATTATAAGGTGTTGACTGCATTATTGCCAAGTTTATACCATTTTATTCCACCGGCAACAATAACACTTGCACAGCTTGTGCGTTATTCCGATCTCGTAGAAAAACCTGAGAAATACGGCATGGAAGCGCCGTTGAAATATCACTGGAGATATAACCTTTTATTCAGCAATGCTTTTCTTCAAATGAATGGGATTTGCCTCGAAAATATTTGTTATTATTACGACGATGTAAACGTCAGACCATTTAATGCAAAGACCATGCCAATATATGATATTTTCGGACACCAAATACTTCATTGGCAAGCGAGATTCTTCAGTCGAAAAGCTCGTTTAAGCTATAAAGAAAACAATGGTGGTATCTCCATATATGATTCCAGACATCATGATGATCCGGCAGTGTATGAATTTGGAAAAGAGGCGAAACTTTTGTGCAAAACTATGTTCGGTAAAATCTGTTGTGAAAAAGAATTGTTTGCAGCCATGCTGGAGAGAGGGATTCATAAACAAAAGGTACACACGCTGCTAAACAAGTTATGTGAGTCAAGGGTTGTTATACAGGAAGGGGATAAATATTTATGGGTAGCATTCCCGGAAGGTTTCTACAAAGATAATCTTGCCTGGTTTTTTAACTAAAATACTGCGGAGCGCAACAGACCATCTGAAAAAACCACAGTGTCTGAAATATTTTAGTGAAAGTTCCGAATATGATTAACCGCATTTACAAAAATCAAAAAAGGGTTTTGCTGATATCTATGCCGTGGAATTGTGTACGTGAACCATCTCTTGGTCTTGGTATCTTAAAATCTGTTTTGTTGAACAACAATATTAAATGTGACATTATTGAAACTTCGATGAAATTATTGCGATACGTCAAGTACGAGACCTATGATGTATTTTCTAAAGCATGGGCAATTAATGACTTTATTTTTACACACGTTTTTGAAGAGACTGTTTCCAAAGGGCAATTCGAGCTGATCCCTAAGATCATGGAGGATTGGAATAATTGCATTCACTATTATTATCTCAAATTACTGCCTAAACACAAGACTATTGATACAATCATGCGCTTACGCCAGGAAATAATTCCGCGTTTTTTGGATGACTTGGTAGAAGAGACAGATTTTGATAGCTATTCTATGGTTGGCTTTACCTGTTTATACGACCAGACCATAGCATCATTAGCTTTGGCAAGAAAAATTAAGCAGGCTTATCCGAATATGTTCATCGCATTTGGAGGAACATCACTTGCCAAGCCGATGGGGCCCGCTCTTCAACGTAGTTTTCCGGAGATGGATGCGGTAGCGTATGGTGATGGAGAACCGGTCATTGTCCCGCTGCTGGAAGCTGCCTGCGGAGAGAGGCATTTACGTGACGTTCCCAATATAACATACAAAAATGATGTTGGGGATGTCATAGAAAGCAATATTACATGTACCATTGACCTGAATGACTCACCCGCTCCAAATTATGATGACTTCTTTCGCGATATAAGAGATTTACGTGAAAAACATAAGGTGCATATCAGATTAAAACAGGTTCCTGTGGAATCTTCCAGAGGTTGTTGGTGGGGGGAAAAAGTTCATTGTATATTTTGCTCTTTAGATAAGCATGCAAGACATTATCGCCCGAAATCCAGTGATACGGTTATTTCACAGTTAAGGGAACTTTCAGAAAGATATGGCAACAAATCATTACCGTTTAGATTCAATGATTATATTATGCCTTTGGAGAATTATAAGGACCTCTTGCCGCGTTTGGAAAAAGAAGAAAACTGCTTTTCTATTCAGTATGAGGTTAAAGCAAATATAAGATGGAATCAAATGGAGCAACTTCAGAGAGCTGGTGTTAAGTACATACAACCGGGCATCGAAAGTTTTAATACATCATTGCTTAAGTATATGCGAAAAGGTGTAACGGCCATTCAGAATATTTTTACTAATTTCGCTGCGATGTACCATAAAATATACTGTCTTTATAACATTATTTGGGGATTTCCTGGAGAGAAAGTTGCTTATTATGAGGCCATGTTAAAATTGCTTCCGAGTTTATACCACCTGTTTCCTCCAATTTCACATGGACCTGTGCAACTTGTACGTTTTTCCGATCTTGTGGAAACCCCGGAAAAATATGGCATGAAATCATTAAAAGCTCACTGGAGATACGATGTTTTATTTAGCTCTTCTTTTAGACAAAAGAATGAAATTCGCCTTGAAGATATTTGTTATCATTATGATGACACAACCGTTAGGCCATTTAGCCAAGATAGCAAAACACCGTATGATATTTTCCAGCATCAAATAATCAAATGGGGGGAAAGATTTCGAAGCCAGAAAGCTCGTTTAAGCTATGAAGAAAATAATGATGGTATATCAGTATGTGATTCAAGACATCATGATGATCCGGCAGTACATAAATTTGGGAAAGATGCAAAGCTTTTGCGTAGAACTATGTTTGGGAAAATCTGTCGTGAAAAGGATTTGTATGCAGCTATGCTGGCAAAAGGAGTGCATAAAAAAATGGTGCATACGTTACTAAACAAGTTTTGCGAGTTGAGGGTTATTATAAAAGAAGAAAACAAATATCTATGGATAGCATTTCCGGAAACATTTTATAAATCTGGCACTGAATGGACGTATGAACCTGATGTAATAAAGGGCTTTGAAATACCATATATTGAAAGACAAGAAAGAACAGCAACACAGAATTTTAGTGCATAATTATGGATGCAATAATTTTGGAAAATGTTAATAAGTCTTTTGGTTCTAATTATGTTGTAAAAAATTTAAGCGTTCGATGCCCTGAACAAACTATTTATGGTTTTCTTGGCCCGAATGGAGCAGGGAAAACTACCACACTTAGAATGATAATGAGTATTCTATGCCCTGACAGTGGCAATATTTTAATCTGTTCCAGGAATTTCCAACAAGTATCGCGAGAGAAAATTGGGTATCTACCCGAAGAACGCGGCTTATACCAGAAAATGACCGTCCAGGGAATTCTGTCATATATAGCAGCAATTAAAGGTGTAAAAAGGAAACTATCGCATGAAGTTGTAAGATGGATGGATACCTTTGGGCTGATTGGATTGGAGAAACACAAAGTAGAAGAACTGTCCAAGGGTATGCAACAAAAACTACAGTTTATAACTACAGTTATAAACGAACCAGACATATTGATTTTTGATGAACCGTTTTCTGGTTTGGATCCAATCAATGTTGAATTAATAGCCAATATTATGATTCGTTTGAAGAAATCCGGTAAGACCATTATTTATTCTACACATGTGATGGAACAGGCGGAAAAGCTATGTGATTTTATCTTACTCCTTGATAAAGGTGAAAAGATTTTTGATGGTCCTTATGAACAATTAAAATCATATTATAAGAATAATATTATTTACCTGAAATTAGACGGTGATGCGAGTTTTCTTAATCGTCTACCGATTATTAAAATTATAGAGCAATCGGATGGGGAAGTGAAAGTCAAACTTAATAAGAATGTAGAGCCACAAGAATTATTGGCAAAACTATCCAGCAAAGTAAAAATAAAGGGTTTTGAAATCAAGTCACCTGCCTTACATGAGATTTTTATCGATATGGTTGGGAACAATAATGTTCAAAATTATTGAGGTAGCTAAAAGAGAATATCTTGCGACGGTTCGAACAAAATCATTTTTGGTAAGTTTATTATTGACGCCAATGGTTATAGTTTTAATTTTGTTTATAACCGATCGTCCCAATAAAGCCTACACAGGGGAAGTTGCATCACAAGAAATTGTAATTATTGACCAAATTGGCACATTGAAACATGAGATTACACAGGTATTCTCTGAGTATAATCAAGGAAAATCTGTGCATCAGGTTATTATTGAGGATTACATTGATAATGATCCTAATTCCGACAAGTGTCTGAAGGGATTCAGCAAAGAAATACTCAATGGAAAAATAGATGCATACCTTTTGATAGATGGGGTAGATCCTAATGGTACAATTTTGCTGAACTTTTATTCTCAGAAAAGGACGGATTCCGATTTTGCATTATTTAATACCGTGAAAATGCTGATTGGTAAAGCTGTACTTCATCAAAAATATAAACTGCATAGTTTTTCACACAATTTGATAAAGTCGCTAAGCCAAGGCATATATATCCAGCATATAGGCGTTTCTGCTCAATTAGACTTGATACAGAATAGCGGATCAGACATGCTAATAGTATTTTTCTACATGTATATTATGTACATGGGGATATTTAGCACAAGTCAACGTATGCTTTCCGGCCTAATTGAGGAAAAGAATACTCGGATCATAGAGGTGCTCTTATCAATTCTTACTCCCTTCCAACTTATGGCGGGGAAAATCTTTGGTTTGGCCTCAGTAGGACTTACGTTGGTCGGGTTTTGGCTTAGCGCTGCACATTTCTTTTTAATGAACAAAGGCATAACAGAAACGTTAAGTCTTAGCATAATAGGTTACTTCTTCATATACTATATCCTGGGCTTTTTACTTTTTTCATCTCTTATGGCTGCCGTAGGATCTATTTGCAATTCAAACAAAGAAGCGCATAATTATACAGTATTAATATCCTTAATACTCATTGTACCGATGATTTTGTGTACACACGTTTTTGAGAAACCGGATAGTATTTTGGCAACCTTCCTTTCTATTTTCCCATTAACTGCTCCAGTAGCGATGGTTCATAAGATGCTTTTTTGTGCCGAAGTAAGCCACTTCTATGCTTTATTAGCAATACTTTTACTAATAGCCTCTATTTTGATCGGAATAAGGTTATCGGCAAAAATTTTTCGTATCGGCATTCTTATGTACGGCAAGCCACCAAAAATAAGAGAGATTTTAAGATGGTTAAAATATGAATAATGTTTCCGACATCATTATTAGGAATTATGGTCATTATATGCTAAGGATTTATAACCGATAAATTTACTGTTCCAAAATGACAGGAGAATTTTATGGAAGATATTAAATATTTAACACCCTGCAAAATAGTAAATGAACTTGATGAATTTATTATTGGCCAAGACGATGCCAAGAGAGCTGTGGCTATTGCAATTCGCAATCGGTGGCGCCGTCAACAACTTGCTCCGGATATTCGCAAAGATACAGTTCCAAAGAATATACTGATGATCGGTCCAACCGGTGTAGGAAAAACCGAAATCGCACGACGTTTAGCAGCCTTAGTGAAAGCGCCATTTATAAAAATAGAAGCAAGCAAATTTACTGAGGTCGGGTATGTTGGCAGAAATGTAGAAAGTATAGTCGCTAATCTTCTTGAGATTGGCATACAGATAGTACGACGGCAAATGTCTGAAGAAAATATAAAAAAGGCCGAGCAAATTACCGAACAAATTCTGTTGGATTCTTTGATTTCCAGTTCTGATTATCATCATAAATATAATAATCAACAAACCTCCGGTCTTAAGGAGCAGTTTCGAAACAAATTGCGGAACCAGTTGCACGACGGTAATTTGGAGGACCGGGAAATTGAGATTGTTGTTGAACGCAAAAGTACACACGTCAGTATCGGCAACAATCCAAATATGGAACAAATTATACCAAAATTAGAAAGCATCTTAGAAAAAGCTATGCCTAACAGGAATGTTCGCAGGCGTATGTCGGTACGCGAGGCTCGCAATATTATTCGCGAACAAGAACTGGATAAACTTATTGACCGCAACAGAATGATTGAATCGGCAATTAGTCTTACTGAACAGTCGGGCATTGTTTTTCTTGATGAAATTGATAAACTTTGCAGCCGTGATAGTTTTGGCCCGGACATTTCACGCGAAGGTGTCCAGCGAGACCTGCTGCCATTAGTCGAAGGCACTACAGTGAATACTATTCATGGTAGTGTTGTAACTGATCACATTTTGTTTGTCGCCGCAGGTGCCTTCAGTTTTAGCAAGCCCTCCGACTTAATGCCGGAATTACAAGGCCGGTTTCCCATCCAGGTTCAACTGGATGATTTAGACCAAAAGCAATTTTACCGCATTCTTAAGGAACCACGTAATGCGTTGATTAAACGGGCAATTGCTTTATTAGCTACAGAAGGCGTCGAATTAAAATTTACTGATGACGCCGTTCGTACTATGGCACAAAGAGCTTATGAAATTAATAGCAATCGTGAAAATATTGGCGCTCGTCGATTGTATGCTATTTTGGAAAAAGTTCTTGCACAAATAAGTTTCGATGCTCCGGATAATGTTAAGGATGAATATACCATAGACTCTGACTATGTTGAACAGCGTCTGTTTAATGTTACCAGCGGGGAGGATTTGAAAGTATTTGGTTTTGCATCCCATGAAGTGAACAAAAAAAGGCAGAGCATGTCGCTGCTTAAGTCTTGAAATTTTACATGAATCATACAGTTTGATGTTAAAACTACAAATTTAATGCAGGGGATAGAAAGATGATGAAAAATAAAGCGAAATACACATTATCTTTAATAGTGCTAATGACTGGAACTGTTATGGGGAAACCTTCCGAATACGACTTGTGGTATACCTATGTGCATCAGAATTCGCGCTATGGACATCTACACATAGCGGTAAAAAAATTGGACAATGGCAATTATCGTTATATTGCGGAATCAAAAATGTTAATAGACATGTTGGGCGAACACAAACAGGCCATAGTTTTTCGCAAGGAATGCGTTGTTACCGCAAAATATGAACCGATATCTCTTAATATTGTTGGTGAGCAGACGTCAGGTAAAATAACAGCTTCGGGTAAAATAAAAGATGATGAGTTTATAACAACTTTTACTCGTAGTGGTTTGGAACAAAAACGTGCATTCGATTTGTCAAACAGACCAATCTTCGACTTATGTCTTGATGATTTTTTGAATGAACATCCTAAAAAGACAGGCCAAAGAATATCCGTAAACATTATTAATACGGAAACTTTCGACGTTAATCCGGCAGTCATTATCTGCGAACAAAAAGATGACTCAAATTCTTTGTGGCAGTTGGATGTTGGGATAAATTTAATGAAAGGAACAAGAACTTATAGAAATGACGGTGTTATGTTGGAGGCAAATTACAATATACCTAAAATGCAAATGATACTTTGTACAGCCGAAGATGCTAATAATATTACTTATTTAAAACTCCATGGGAAAGATTTGTTGGTATTTCCGTTAAACAAGAATATCAAACATTATAAACAACTCAAGACATTGGAAGTGAAACTGACATGGAAAAACATTCCGTTTGAAAAATTCAATTTCATAGATTGGCATCAAGAAATAATGTGGAAAACATATAAAAATGGAATTTACCAGGCAATATTAGAAATCAAAAATCCGGGGATTATCAGGTCGAAGACACCATATCCGATCAAAACAAAAGAGCATGCACCCTATTTAGCTGAAACACGTTATATTAAGCCCAATAACGGTGATATCCGTGCCACCGCTCAAAAGATAGTTGAAGGCAAACGGACCGCTTTGAGAGCAGTTGAAGCAATAAGTGCATGGGTGTTTGATTATATTCAGCCGTCGGTTGTCCTTGAAACATTGTCTGGGCCGGAGGTACTTAAAATTAAGAGAGGTAAATGTACTGAATCTGCAACTTTATTTGCATCACTCGCAAGATCTGTTGGTATTCCGGTACGAATTGTATTAGGTGAGAGAATGATGTCAAAGCAATGGTTTGGTCACATGTGGGTTGAAGCCTATGTGGGATATTGGCTGCCTGTAGATCCGGCATCAAATGACATAGGACCCTCGTTTTCACTACTAAAATTGAAGCACAGTAATACGCTTGATGGCACCCAGGATTTGCGATGGGCCTTAACTGATAATTTTGACATAAAGATAGAAGACTTCAGAACAATTCCACTACAGGAAAAAGATAACACCAAAGAAGGTGTGGATAACACCGTTTATAGTAATAAAGATTTTGGTTGCCGGTTGAGGTTGCCGATAAAAAATTGGGTGATCGATGTAGAACGTTCATTGCCCAGACCCATTGTCCGTATTGTTATACCTCAAGAAAAAGAAAATGCTTTTATATACTTTGTTCCTTTTAAGGTGCCTAAATCTTTGTCGCCGAAATTTTTGATTAATATGAGACTTAACAAGTATAAAAACGACCACAAGGATTTTGAATTACTTAAAGATGAACCTTATCAGATGGTTGATGCTACCGGTCATATTTCCAAATTTCGACGTGCTTCAACAAAAAATATCTCAGAAAAGGTTTTAACTACTGAAGTGATTTGGGGGAAAAACGCATTTTGTTACCTCCTGAATTTTTATGCAGAAGAGTCTGTCTATAAAAAATATGAGTCTGATTTCTTTAAGTTGATTTCCGCCATTGAATACATAGAGCTGTAAATCGGACATCATAAAGTTCCATGGCTGCTGTTATATCATTATCTTAGTCTGTTATTGCAAATTCTTGAAATCTATATAAACTATGGAGGAGTATTAAAATCTCATTAGCCGGAATGATGAAGATGTATATGGATTTGTGCGAGTTGTAAACACGATAAGCCTTTGGAATTGCTGTGACATAATAATGAATACTCCTCTTATTGTAAAATTCAGAAACCAGTTAAACGCTTATCGCATATCAGAATTAGCGGCTCTTCTTCTTGGTTTTAGTGGCATTATAATGGTTTTTGTATACTATGGACTCTATCGCATAACTCAGCGATATGTTTCATACAACTTGCCTTTGAATCTGCTTTTTATAGTAGTGGTTATAATTTGGATTATCTCTGGTGTGCCCTCCCAAATACGCATTGTTAATGATCGGGTGTGGGCAAATTTTACGAGCATAATGCCGGTTAGTCCTTTAGATATAATCAAACTACATGTGCATGCGAGCCTTTTGCCCACTTTAATGGTGGCTATAGGTTTACCCTGTATGATAGGAGGAGCAGGAATTAAAATGTGGACATTGAATGCTGTTATTCGGTGGTTAGTTGTAATTATGGGATTAATATGGGTTTTGTTTTTAGAAACTGCCATTGTTATGACAATTTCTCGATTCAATAAAGGCTGCATACTATTGTTCGGGATTATGGCCTGCTGGGGAACTATATTAGCAACACGTATCGGAATGAGTATTTCCGACAATGGTAATTTTGTTCTCCAGATAGCAGATATTTTGGCTAATGATTTTGGACTAACGATATTAGGGATAAGCGGGCTGGTAGATACTCTGAGTGCATCTGACAGCACTTTAATGAGAATCGGCTTGACAGCATTGGGACACATTATATTTGGCACGGCAGTGTTTGCCTATTATTCATGGCGATTAGCAATACGATTACCGGTAGAGCGTTCCGGTTCTCCTGTGTCGGTGGTTTTATCCAATCCAATCAGGCGTATAATTAAACGAATAGTGCCGGGACCACTGGGGGGCCAGATTTGTGTTGAGTGGCTACGTACCTTACGAAGTACCTGTGAAATGGTCATGCTTTATGTGTTAATAATTCTTGGAACTATTATAGTTGACCGTATGCGTGCAGGCGGAGGAGATATTGGTCTGTTTGCATTAGTATTCGGAGCAATGGCCTTGGCATCTGACACGGGGATATATGTGCTTGATAATCAGCGGGGAAAAATACTTTATGATGTTTACGGTATTAATCCGCGACACTACTTATTAGGTTTTATAAGCTCCTTAGGGATAGTCATAGCATCTCTTTGTATAGTCCAAATTCCCATAATAGGCGATTTGGATTGGTTATCCATAGTGACTATTTTCAGTGCTTGCGCCGCAACAAGTATAATCTTAATTGACTTGGGAGTGGTTGTTGGGCGTCGATCACGGCACTTAGGATTATTGTCCAAAATTATTGTCGGTTTGGTTTGTCTGTTTGTCACATTGTTCATTCTGGGATTAAGTTTCTATAATTTTTTCATACCATTGATAGTGGCTGGTATTTACTTGCTTTTTGAAATTCGAAACGCCGAACGAGATGTAGTTCATAATTTGTATTGGGATCTTTAATATGATAGAATTACAAAGAGTAAGTAAAAAATATGATGAACTTGTTGTTCTTAAGAACATTAATCTCGATATGTATCCGAATCATGTATATGGATTATGTGGAAAAAATGGTTCAGGAAAAACAACATTAATAAATATCATCATAGGAATCTGCACTCCGGATGAGGGTATTGTAAGAGTATTTGGAAAGGATCCTGCAAAGGATTGGAAAATTAGACAAACAATCGGAACCTTACAAGAGGAGAATATATATTTTCCAGAACTGACGGCAACCGAATTTCTCTGGTGGGTGGGAAGATTAAGAAGACTCACAGATGCACAATGTGAGGAACAAATGAAAATGCTGTCTGATACATTTAACTTGAATCATAAATTGGATAATTTGATAGGCTCACTGTCGTATGGTATGCGAAGAAAAGTGCTCCTGGCTGCTGCATTTGTGGCTAAACCGAAGTTATTGCTATTAGACGAACCAAGTAATGGTTTGGATTATGACGCAACAGAATCCTTGTGTAATCTTTTGAGTGAACACCGGCAAATGGGCGGGACTGCAATAATAGCCTCCCATAATTTGCCATTTGTCAGGAAAATTTGTTCAGATGTGATTGTATTAGCCAATGGTAAGGTTACTGAGCAATTAACGGCAGATAAAATAAATACTCTCTCATTAAGCAGAAATACTCAATAGTATTCAAAGATACGGACTGATTCTCCGGCCGGTAATTTTAACTGTCGTCGGACGGTAAGAATAATTGTCGCTGATCAAGTATAATAACTCACAAAGTTTTTCCCAATTTGAGAATCTGCCTATTTTGCCCCCAAATAGGCAGATATTGTCCAAAATGTGTCCAATTTTATTCAGTACTGAGTCACAGCCTATATACTCAGGACGACAGACTTAAGTTAAGATTGCCCGGACAAGAATTCCCCTTTGGATAGATAATTCTGGACGTAGTCCCTGACCCCCTCTTCCAGTGATACACAAGGTTTTTCATAGCCAACACTGTGGAGTTTTTCCATGTTTGCTTCTGTGTAGTACTGATACTGATCTCGAATGGAATCAGGCATGTCAACATAATCAATCCGGGGCTCTACGCTCATGGCTGCAAAGATGGCTTTGACATAATCGTTCCATGTGCGTGCTTGACCAGTCCCCACATTGAACAGGCCGTTTATTTCCGGGTGATCCATAAAGAACAATGTCATGGCTACGGCGTCTTTGACATACACAAAGTCACGCACATACTCGCCGTCAGCATAGTTGGGATCACCCGACCTAAACAGCTTGACCCGACCTGTAGCCTGAATCTGCTCATATCCCTTAAGCGCATAACTTCTCATATCATCTTTATGATACTCGTTGGGGCCAAACACGTTGAAATACTTGAGCCCCACAATGCTGCTAAGTAAGCCTGCGTTTTTAGCCCATAGATCAAAGAGTTGTTTGGAATAACCATAAGGATTCAGCGGCCGCAGTGTATGAATCGTCTCTTCATTATCGTCAAATCCCTTCCGTCCATCTCCATAGGTGGCGGCAGTTGAAGCATAGATGAACCGGATTTTCAATTCGGCACACCGTTTTGCAAGCCGTTTGGAATACTCAAAATTGTTACGAATTAAAAAGGACATGTCTGTTTCAGTTGTGCTTGAGCATGCACCCATATGAAACACAGTCTCAATATCCTCAGGTGTGTGAGAACCGATAACCATGTTCAGAAAATCATCCTTCTCCATGTAGTCGGCAAAGGTCAGGGCCCTGAGGTTCTTCCATTTGTGTGAATGCCCCGACTCATCAACAACTAAAATGTCCGTATACCCCCTGTGGTTAAGTTCAGCCACAAGAGCTGATCCAATAAAGCCAGCGCCGCCTGTAACTATGATCATTAATGAATTCCTATCCAACTATTAACACAGGGTATCTTACACGAACCCTTAAAAATAGGCAAGTTTCAACATAACGTTCGGTTCTTCTACGCAGAACAACATTGTCAAAACACAGTTAATGACCTAAAATGTCGAACTTATGAGCCAAGTACCGAAACGTATTCTGATTATAAAACCCAGTGCTCTTGGGGATATTGTGCTGGCCTTACCTGCCCTGTCGGCTGTGCATAAGAGCTTTCCTGAGGCTGAAATCTCCTGGCTGGTTCACTATGATTTCGCCCCGTTTTTAGAAGGTCATCCTTATCTAAAGCAATTGATTCTATTTCATAGGAAGAAAATAGCCCATGTCTGGTATAGCCCATCCGCTTTTAACCACGCACGACAGCTCTGTCGGGAACTGAAGAACAACGACTTTGATTGTGTGTTCGACTTCCAGGGCCTGCTTCGGACTGCTCTCTTAGCCAGAGCCACTCGCTGCAAACAACGTTATGGCATGGCCGAGGCTCGTGAGGGAGCGCCTTGGCTATATACCCATAGAATCACCTCAGATCCTGACTCGTTTCATCTGATTGACCTGTATCTGAAGATAACTCGCCATGCTGGTGCCAAAGAGTGCCCCGTCGAATTCGTATTTTCTGATACAGAACAGGATGCACATTCAGTCTCGTCACTCTTAGCTCAGCGCGGGATAGATCCCCAAAGCTACGCCATACTCATCCCGGGTTCGGCCCATGAAAGTAAATGCTGGCCGGCAGAACGTTTTGCTCTGCTGGCAGACAAGCTCCACTCGGATTATGGCCTTTCAGTCGCCGCCGTTGGTTCACAATCTGAAACGGAGGTACTTGAGCGGATCAATGCAACAGCCCAAATACCGGTCATCAATCTGGCTGGCCAAACCACACTAAAGATGCTTATTTCGCTCTTAAGAAACGCCAGGATGGTTGTGGCCAATGACACCGGCCCCGGCCATATCGCCGCCGGCCTGGGAGTGCCCTTAGTCATGCTTTTTAGCTGGTCAAATCCAGCGCGTATATATCCCTATGAACGTCCGGAGTGTATTGCCGCCATAGATCCTTTTGATCGTGGCAGGATGATTAAAAGCCGGGACCCAAAACATAATGTACGTAACATCTCATTCGATACCGTGTATGAAAAGGTGTGCCAACAGCTGCAGTAGAAACGGGCATTTGGGTAACTATTGATCGTCGATGGCTTGGTACACCAGCACTCTGAATTTCATGATCAAAAACACTTGTTGCCGAAGATGATAAATGTCAGTACATTTAATTATTCTAATGGACATGAATATATCCGTTCAGAAATTTTAGAAAGGCACCTAAGGATATGGCAGGAGAAAAGCTGCGAACTGCAGAAGTATGTTATCGTATGGGCTTTGCGCGCCCACAGCCCTTATTGTTAAGAAAGCATTCCGGATGGTAATTCTTGAGGGAATTTGTTCATTGAACACTTACTCACACGCCGTGCTATGTCAGATTTACATAAATAAAGTTGAACGAACGTTGAAATTGTATTGAAATTTCTTATAATCGAAAACGTAGGACGCTACTCTAAAGTACTCAAATCCCAGAGTTTACAAGGAACTTAACGAAATGGGAAAGATACAGTCGGTATAAAATTCAAATATTGAATGTCCGACATACATTTAGCACGTCAATACGACAGAACACTGTAAGAAACCTTAGAAAAATGGATAAATACAACTTGGCATTTGTTATAGAAAGATATTTCGAGTTTGGGGGACTCCAGCGGGATATGCTTAGAATCGCAATCGCTTGTGCTAAATCCGGCCATAACGTAACCGTTTTCACTAGTATTTGGGAAGGCCCCATGGATGATACCCTAAAGGTTGAAATTGTCGATTTCAGTGCATATTCCAATCACAGGACCATCAAAAATATCGAACGCTTCGTTCAGTCTCTTCGGAATAAAAAAGAATTTGATTGTATCATTGGCTTCAATCGGGTAGGTGGGCTCGATGTCTATTTTGGCGGCGACCCATGCTTAAAGGCTAAACTCCGGCAGAAGAAACGTTACTGGCTCCGCTTTCTACCTAGGTACCGCACCTACCTTCAGATGGAAGCGACGGTCTTTAGTTCCCAAAGCAATACAGACATCCTGTTGATCTCGCCATCCGAGCTTGCCAATATTCGAAATCTATACAAAACTCATACTGCCAGAGTCCACCTTCTGCCACCAGGTATCGACCGCGAACGAATCACCGCCAATCTACTCGATGATGAGTCAAGGCAAAGCTTCCGACGTGATCTTGACGTCGCAGAGAATGAACTCATGATTCTATCCATTGGTTCCAGCTTCCATACAAAGGGCATCGACCGCTCGATCACAGCAATAAGTGCTCTGCCGGAGCAACTGAAGAACAGTTGCAAATATATCGTTGTCGGTAGCGGTAAGCAAAAAACCTTCCAGAATATTGCCGACCTTGCTGGCATCGGTTCCCAGATCGTTTTTACAGGCGGCAGGACAGACGTTGGAAATTTCTATTACGCCGCCGACCTGTTGCTCCACCCGGCCCGGACCGAAACAGCTGGCCACGCAATTCTCGAAGCGATGATGACTGGCTTGCCTGTCCTCGCTACCGAAAATTGTGGCTACGCCCGCCATGTAGAAGAGGCAAAAGGTGGACGACTCTGCCCGGAACCATTCGAGCAGCTACAACTCAATAACATACTTAAGGAAATCCTCACATATAAGCAAGATCTTATTCAATATGGTAAAAATGGCCTTAATTACTGTGAAACTACAGACATCTATAGTATGATAGAAACAGCCGTAGAAGTGATTCTAACTCGTGCTCAGAAAAACCGGATGTGCACATGATCTATATCCGTGAAGACCTCAGGGAACTCTTCAAAGAGTTCTGTACAATTGACGATTTTATGCAGATTGATATCGACATCGTCCGTGATTTCAAGAATCGAAAGACCGGCCGTTTTAGGCTTGGTTCAAAGGCATTCTATATAAAAAAGCACTTTAAATCTGGTGTCGGAGCCATAATTAATGAACTCTTGCACCTGCGTAAGCCCCACATCGGAGCTGCTCATGAAAGATATGCGCTTGAAAAATTTTCCAAATTGGGTATTGATACGATGAAGGTAGCTGCCTTTGGCCAGAGCGGTACTACGTTGGCAAACCAGCGTTCTTTCCTTGTCACGGATGAGATAGGGAACGTCGAAAGCCTCGAAAGAATCTGCGGCCGCTGGTTCAGTGAGCCTCCACCGGTGAAATTCAAAAATGCGCTGATCAGGAAAGTAGCAAAGATCGCAAAGACACTTCATGAAAACGGCATGAACCACCGCGATTTCTACATCTGCCACTTCCTGCTGGATGTCACTGAAGATATCAGTGAATACGAAAACGGTCCCAGACTCTTTCTGATTGACCTTCACCGCGTACAACAGCGTTCAAGACTTCCTTTTCGCTGGCGGGTTAAGGATATCGGCGGCCTTTGGTTCTCTACAATGGACATTAACCTTGCTCCCCGGGATATCTTCCGCTTCATGCGTTTTTATACCGGCAAGTCACTTCGCCAAACATTTCAGCAGGATAGACGCTTCTGGCTTGCTGTCCACCGTCGAGCTGTCAGAACCTATCATAAGGAATTTGGCAAGTCACCGACTTTGGTTATAAAGGATTAGCACAATGAATGTAGTAGAGCCAGGAATCCTCCGAAGCGCAAGATATGATTTCAAGACACCCTTCGCCATTATACTCGATACCGGGGAAGTCCTGGTGTGTACAAGTATTCTGAGGCTTTTACCTCGAAAACGCATTGTCTGTAAAGCAAGTTTTCAATCCAGACCTGTCATCGCAAAGATCTTCATTAATCCCACCCGCGCACCTCGCCAGGTCAAAAGAGAAGTTGACGGCCTCAATGCACTCTATGCCGCAGAAATAGCCGCCCCAAGAATCATCAACAAAGCTACTCTCTCTAACGGGACAGTAGTACTTATGACTGAATACATAGAAGACGCGGTTGTTCCCTCAACCTTGCTAAAAGGAGCTGTTGAGGAGGAAATTCAGAAGAATATTTTTGGGAAGATATTTAAAATGATCGCCCATTTTCATAAAGCCGGGTTGTGCCAAAATGATCTTCATTTGGACAATTTCATCTTAAAAGACGACGAGCTCTATGCAATTGACACGGCCAATCTTAAGAAAACCACCGCCCCCCTGTCATCGGCGGCGGCAATTGAAAATCTACAACTCTTTTTTGCCCAGTTCGAAGAAGACTCATATCCGCTACTGCTTAAGAGTCTTGGAGCCTATGGACAAATCAATCCTAATCTTTCGATTTCGGAAGAGTCGCTTCTTGTCGGAGCCCGGAAAAAAAGACGACGGATATGGAATAAGCTTGCGAAAAAGATTTTCAGGAATTGCACCGACATCATGGCTCAAAGAACGTTTAGTCGTTCATTGCTCTGCAAGCGCGAGTATTTCACGAGCCCTTTCGTAGATTTTCTAAATAATCCGGATTCGGCCATCGAAAAGGCAACGATCTTAAAAAAAGGCAATTCTTCCACTGTTGCCCTCGTTGAAATCATAGGCCGACAATTCGTCGTCAAGCGCTACAACATAAAAAATCACATCAAACTCCTTCGTCGACAGTTCCCACCGTCCAGGGCCCAGCGGAGTTGGTTATATGCCCATCTGCTCGGCTTTCATAATATCTCAACTCCCAAACCGATTGCCATGCTCGAAAAGCGATTAGGTCCTTTGAGATCAACAGGCTATTTCATTACCGAATATATCAAAGCCCACGATATACTGCGTTCTCTGGAGCTGGCAAAAGACGAGCCTAAAGCTCAATATGAAATCCTCGTCCGTTTTGCCCAAATCGTGAAAAAGCTTGCTGATCACAATATTTCACACGGCGACTTTAAGGCAACCAATTTCTTGGATGCACCGCCCACTGTCTCGATTGTTGATCTTGACGCCATGACTCGTCATCGTTGTCGTCTTTTATTCCAAAAAGCTCACGAGGAAGACCGTTCAGAGTTTATCCAAAACTTTCAACCCGGTACAACTCTGCACGACCTCGCCAAAACAATCATGAATTCTCTTTGACACTTTTCCATTGCTTTTTCCCATTAAGGCTGTTATCGTTCTTGTTAATGATGACAAATAAATTAATCACATAAAATAAGGTGGTTTATGAAAGTACTCATTGGCGGTCTCATTAGCCTATCCTGTAGTACCCTCTGTTAGAACGTGGTAGGAAAGAATATGCCGAATTCTCTAAAAATCGAACAGTTTGGTATATCTGGCCTATTAACTTTCTCTTTACCCGATGTTATTACTCCAAAAGCCCGGCATTCCGCCACCGGTAGTGTAGCTCCATGCAAACACGAACGGGCATGTTTAAATCGCTACAGCTTTAAAGAATATAAGCTTTATAATATTATCTCTGCTACGATTAATATGGATGATTTTTTTTTAATACTTTGAAACAGAGCGTTTTCAAAACGCTGCCGTGCAAAATATCGACCGTCAGGAACCCTGTTATGCCTCCACTAAAGCTCCACTATTCGAGAAGTAAAAAGAACTGGGGTGATCAGCTTTCACCGGTTATCTGCCAAATGCTCTCTGGGCGCGAAGTGGTATACGCCAAACCCTCAAAATGCGATTTGGTAGCCATCGGTTCGATTCTATCTCGTGTCAAAGAAGGTCTTTTTACCAGACCTATCCATGTTTGGGGGACCGGCTTTATTGAGCCTGTACCCCGTCACAAAACCCGCCACATAATCCACGCTTTACGCGGCAAAAAGAGTGCCGAACTTTTTATCAATGTTGACATTAAAACCTTTGGCGATCCGGGTCTGCTCTGCGATAAACTTCTCCCAAACTACAAGGATATTCCCAAAGTGTTTGAACTGGGCATCATCCCTCATTACAAAGATCGCCAGTTACGTGACCTGCATGACTTCGTCAAAAACAATCCAGGTACTGCTGTCATTGATGTATTCTCCGACACGGTTCCCTTTCTGGAAAAACTTTCTTC
>JABAHP010001670.1_pt1 | contig 26883 bp, 24 predicted proteins | sample 7062081 | NCBI WGS metagenome assembly JABAHP01 (sample SAMN14534357, study PRJNA622989) | marine sediment metagenome | biome: marine biome [ENVO:00000428]; feature: marine pelagic biome [ENVO:01000023]; material: deep marine sediment [ENVO:00002113] | place: India: Gulf of Kutch | collected...
TTCATTTTTTACTTTAACAAGCTTTCCCATAATGCCACTGTCTTTGAATTTTTCTCCTATCCAGTAACTCACCGGGTCCTCGCCTTTGCCTTGTTCAATATTTATATAATCCATGTCTTCCAATTTTTTCAAATCCTCCAATTTCATTCCCTTGGCCACGATCTCGGGAGCCTGAGCCTTGATTTCATTTATCAGGCGCGGGAGATCCCTCATAAAGATTGAACTAAGTTCAAATTCTGCCTTGGGGTTTTTCTTTTTTAAATCAACTAAGTCTTTGTAAACCCCGCCTTCTTCAAATCGGTCGTCAACAAATTCCTCAAAAGGAGTTTGAGAATCTTCTTTCTCGAGGGCCAGATCATCCGATGGCTCAACAATACTTTTTTCAAGTTTTTCATACTCCCCCCGGCTTATCCCTCCTGGTTTTTCAGTACCCATATTTGACGAATTTTTATATATTAAGCTTTTTGGCAAAGTCTGCCACCATTGGAATTTCCCAAGCTTCGCCCTGGAGGGCTTTGATTAAGCCAATTAAAGAAATAACTGCCAAGGCAATGGTTCCTAAAAAGCCGATAATCCATCCCAGGATCGGAATTAAGCCGATTACCCAGACAATCACCCAGCCAACAAATAGCACCAAACCTTGTTTAGCATGGAATTGGGCAAAAGGACTGTTTTTTGCCGCCAAAAGCGGTACTAAAAACAAGATACAAAGATAGCCGATTGCGGCCAAGACCTTGTTATCATCAATATCCTTCTGGTCGAATTTTGTGGTCTTTGGTTGATCACCATTCATAAATTTAACTTAATTATTATTTAAATTTGCGTATATTATACCACAATTTTTAGGTACAAAAAAGACCCTGAAAAACAGGGTCTTTTAAATTATTACATTCCCATGGGCATGTCCATGCCGCCCGGCATGGCTGGCATATCGTCCTTCTTTTCCGGTATATCTGTAACCGCAACTTCGGTGGTAAGAATCATGCCGGCAATTGAAGCCGCGTTCTGCAGTGCTGAACGGGTAACCTTGGTTGGGTCAACAATACCCATCTGCACCATGTCGCCGTATTGACCAGTCGCGGCATTAAAGCCGAAATTTCCTTCCTGGTCCCTTACTTTCTCAACAACCACGTCGGCGTACTGGCCGGCGTTCTCAGCAATCCGGCGAAGCGGATCCTCAAGTGAATTCTTTAAGATGGTAATACCGATTCGCTCTTCTTCTTCAGCCTCGACTGAGTCCAGCGCACGGGCCGCCCGGAGCAGGGCCACGCCGCCACCCGGCACAATACCCTCTTCAATCGCCGCTTTGGTGGCGCTGACCGCGTCTTCAATGCGGTGTTTCTTTTCTTTCATCTCGGTTTCAGTGGCTGCACCAACCTTAATTACGCCAACACCGCCGGCAAGTTTTGCCAAACGCTCTTCGAATTTTTCTTTGTCAAATTCTGATTCAGTGTTTTCAAGTGCCTTTTTAATCGCGTCGATGCGTGCATTAATTTTTTCCGGCTCGCCCTTGCCATCAACAATGGTGGTATAGTCTTTTGTTGCCACAACTTTTCTTGCTTCGCCAAGGTCAGCGAGCTCAGTATTTTCAAGCTTTAAACCAACTTCTTCTGAAATAACCTTGCCACCAGTTACCACGGCAATATCTTCAAGCATTTCTTTTCGGCGGTCGCCAAAGCCCGGCGCTTTTACTGCCAGGGCATTAAAGGTGCCGCGAAGCTTATTGACCACGAGTGTTGCCAAAGCCTCGCCATCAACCTCGTCAGCAATAATAACCAGTTCTTTTTTACCGGTCTGAGCAACTTTTTCCAGCACCGGCAAAAGATCCTGAACCGAAGAAATCTTTTTATCAGTGATCAAAATGTGGGCATCGGCATATTCCGCCTCCATGCGCTCTGGATTAGTAATCATATATGGTGAAAGATAGCCCTTGTCAAAACGCATACCTTTTACCACCTCTGTCTCAATGCCGAATGACTGTGATTCTTCAACCGTAATCACGCCGTTTTCACCAACTTCTTTCATTGCCTGGGCAATGGTCTTGCCAATCTCGGCGTCATTAGCTGAAATTGAAGCCACGTTTTCAATTTCCTCGCCCGTTACTGGCTTGGAAATATTTTCTTTTAATTCTTTGGTAATTGCTTCGGCGCCCTTTTCAATACCGCGGCGAATCGCCAGCGGATTTGAACCGGCAGTTACATTCTTAAGGCCTTCGGTAATCAAGGCCTGTGCCAGAACCGTTGCCGTGGTGGTTCCGTCACCCGCCACGTCATTGGTTTTTGAAGCAACCTCCTTAACAAGCTCGGCGCCAACGTTTTCAAACTTGTCTTCAAGTTCGATTTCTTTGGCCACGGTAACGCCGTCTTTAGTAATGGTTGGTGAACCAAAACCTTTATCCAAAACAACGTTGCGTCCTTTCGGACCCAAGGTTACCTTGACTGCGTCAGCCAGCTTGTCCACGCCGCGTTTAATTGACTGGCGTGCTTTTTCATCAAATAGTAATTGTTTTGCCATAGTTATAAAAGTTTATTTCTGAATGATTGCTAAAATTTTGTCATGATCTAAAATTTTGTGGTCTTCGCCACTTACTTCGACCTCTTCGCCGCCCCATTTTTCAAATATAACCGTGTCGCCCACGTTAAGACCGAGTTTTGCAACTTTTTCACCATTACCGATGGCAACAACCTCGCCTTCGGCTTTTTTTTCTTTTTCAACCGTGTCCGGCAGAACAATGCCGTGTTCGGTTACTTCTTCTTCAAGTTTTGGTTTGACCAAGACGCGGTCACCCAATGGTTTGATATTCATATTTTCTGCTTTATTTACTTGTTTTTTTATATAAATTGGCAGTCATAACTAAAAACTGCTATTTGAAGATATTAATATAAATTATGAAAAATGTCAAGACAGGTCTCAAATTAGCATAATTTAGCCGAAAAAAAAGAAGGGCTACGATGAGCCCTGTGATGGTAGTGATAGCCGATTGGGATCGTAAACGATCACAATGCGAAAGAGCCTTTTTCCGCAGAAGCGGCAGAACGCGCCTTTCTCCTTCTCATGCCCGGGCGTGGGACACTTGTGCAGGACCACGTTAAAGCCGTAAAAACGCTGGGCCCTGATCACCTCGCCAAGAGGCTGGGTGCTCACCTGAATAGTTGCGTCATACACACCGCCAAAGCTCTTTTTAAAAGCTTCGAACCGGCTGATGATGGTGTTCTCGTCTTCCTGCCGGTTGAGAAGGACATGCCCCTGGAAAATGGCTTTCTGCTTCTTCACGATCGTAACCAAATAGACCGTGTAGTATCTCCCGTCCGGAGCTGGTAGACTTTCCATGACCGCACCGCCTATTCCGGATCCTGGAAAATAAAGTCGGTGGGCTTGCCACACCTGCCGCAGTGGACAAACTCTTCGTTTTCAACATCGGCTTGTTCCGAAGTAAGCTCGCACTTACTGCAGTAACGAAGCAGCGTCACGATCGGGAATAAGACTTTTCGGTCGATTTCCTTGATCTCGACTGTCAGAGCATCCTCGTTCAGCTCCAGGCCGTTGGCCTTGAATTGCTTCTTGAGGTCAGACTTAACGAGCTTTGTCGGATCCCCTACTGCCGGCAGCAACCTCACCTTCCGATAGGTGGGGATGCCGGGGCAATTGATAGTCACTTCGCACACAAGTACCTCATGTCTTTGGGTAAACATGGCATCTCCCTCCTTGCGTGTATATAAAAAAGAGCCGTCTATCTAACTTAGCGCAAATACGTAAATTTGTCAAGATATTAAATAAGCTCAGGTTTCCATACCTGAGCTACCTAAAACGAGATGTAAATATATAAAAAGGCCCTAAATAGGGCCCAAGATTTAGGGTATTTCTACCCTGAAATTGCATCCGTCATGGCCATTATCAATGGACAAGACGGTAAGAGAAGTTGTTTGCCATGTCGCAATTACCGAGCCGGTAATCACGTGGCTGCTGGACTCACACGCCCATCGCTCGCCATAGTTGATATTGAATTCAACATGGCTTGAGCCGGGCTGACTGAGTAAGCACTCAATCGAGCTCGCGCTTGTAGCGCGACACTGCTCTGCCCAACTGCGAATCACTGTGCCGTCGGTGAGCGCTGACCAGTCATGGTAGACCAGAGTGAATGATCCGCTGTCATAGGGCGTGAACTCGATCCTGAGTACGTCATCCTCGGTTGGCGGGTCATCACAACTGCCTTCAATCGGAATGCAGTCGTGCCAAACGCACGAGGAGTTGCAGAACCGAACGCCGGCCGTGCCGCAGGTCGTGACACAGGGTTCACTGCTGCCGGCCAGACAGTCAAAGTCTTCGTCCGAAAGTCCATCGCCGTCATTGTCAGCACCGTCGCAGATCTCGGTTGGGTCTGGGTCAGACGGTGGTGTGGTACTGATCTCACAAACCGCTCCTGACTGTGTTCCCTCGGACACCTCACTATCAATGATGACGGTGCACCGGCCAGTCTCCCAATCCATGCGCTCGTAACCAGTTAGGCTGTCAGCGTATGACGCACTGATTGGCGCCCTAAGCCGAGTGATGCCGTCGTTTGTCCGGTAATACTTCCAGAACAACCCGACGATTGGGATAGCTTGATTAGTACCGCCGTAGTCAGCGTTATCAGGGTCATACATAATGACGAGCCAGCCGAGCTCGCCAAAATTGTAATCCTGAATCAGGTAGCGGGTGCCGGGCCAGACGTGAACCTCGGCCGGATTGCCAAACTGGGCCACGGGTTCGCCAGCCCAACGCGACGCGCCCAACTCTTTGTATGCTTCAACAAAGAGATAGCTAACGGCGTTGTCCCAACCGCTTGCAAACTCACCCGGGCTAACAGTATCTTGCCAAGAATGGAATCGCAGACTAATTCCATCCCAGGTCAGATATCCTCCTGTTCCGTCCTGGCGCGTGTTGCCGGACGCGTCAAGGTACTCTTCACTGATTGGCACGCCGAACTCCGAACGCGGGCCAGCGTAAGCCATCCACCAATCGTAGAACTGGCCATGGATAATGACGGCGTTTCTTGCGCCGCGCAAAGCATCGTAAACAATTGCGCCGCGGCCAATCGCTCCCCCACGAAGATGTAGTACGTGCACATTGGTACGGTGCGCCTCTTCGTTTGTGCAGACAAAGTTTGCATCACCGTCTGTGTCATTACATGGTACGTAGTCAAAGTACCAGCGCGCTTCCTCACTGGGTTCGCCCAACATGCTCGGCCCGCCGTGCTCCCAGTAGCTGCGGTCGTACGGTCCGGTATTGCGTGACGAGTAGTTGCGCCCCTCCCGTGGTACGCCGCCTGACTCAAAGAAATTGAGCTCCAGGGTTTGCGACGTGCCGGAGCGCCGGCGGTCTGAGTGCACATGCGTGCCGGTTGAGTTGCCCGAGGTGCCAAGGGTGCAAAGTACTTGTCCTTGCTTGACTGCTTCACCCGGCCGGACAATTACTTCACGGCAATGGGCCAGCCGGTCAACATCACCCTCGCTTGTCAGCACCTCGACTATATTGCCGAATCCGCTGGAGCGTGAATCGGGCAGGCCTTTGACAATGTTGACGATTGTGCCGCTTTGCATGGCCGTGACGGCCATGCCCCGGTCTTCAAAATCAGGCGAACTCCAGTCAATTGCCTCGGAAATGCTGCCCTGATGAGAGTATGAGCCATTAGCGCCTTGCGTCACCCTCATGTAGGCATTAGGTAAAAACGGCATGCGCCGCAGACTGGCGTCACCACCCAGCTCATCAGGCTGTTGATGCTCCAAATCAAGACTGCAGCCAAGACACAGAACAATGATTAAGCACAGCGAATCAGCAAATTTCCTTTTCATGACAAACCTCCTTTCATCTGATGCTTGGTTTTGTCAATGAACTCTGTTTATATTATAAAATTTGGCTAAAATAAGCGTCAAATTTCAAATGTTGAAGTAAAAAAATTACATAAACTTAAGAATATATTTTGCTAAAAATCATTATTTTGTCAAAGATCTAACAGATTATGTAAATTTTCATCTACATAGTCATTTTTTGGCTAAAATACTTGACAAATGATTGATTATGTGATAGTATCCCATGTTATAATAAGAATGGACCACAAGGTCTAAGCGTTCTTTTATCACAACCAACTTCTGATAGATGGAGGAAGTCATGAAGACCAACACCCTTTTTTCCATAGTCCTCGCCATGTTCCTGCCACTCGCCGCCTGTGAGAGCGACCCGGGCGGAACCGATCCCACAGACACGGGCACGGATTCGGACGTGCCGATCGACACTGAAGAGTACGGCATGCTCTCGGTCGACACCACGCCGGACGGCGCCACCCTCACCCTCAACGAAGAGGTCAAGGGCACCACGCCGATCACGCTCGAGAGCCTCACGCCGGGAGCGTACAGCGTACGCATCAGCCTGGCGGGATACCTGGACTACGTCGACACAGTCACGGTTTCGGCCGACGCCACCACACCGCTCGATGTCACCCTGGAGCCTGAAGGAACCGACTACGACCTCAACGACCGCTGGGTGCACGACGGCACGCCGGACATCTGCGACGTTACGCAGACCGGTGATCAGGTCCGCGGCTTCTGCGGCTGTGAAGCTGCTTCGCTCACCCTCACGGGTTCGAGCCTGGCGTTCAGTGACTCAGACGTCACTATCACAGGAGAGGTTCTCGACGAGGATCATGTCAGCCTCACGATCGAACATGCGTGGGGAACTGACAACTTCTCCTACACCCGCCTCTAGAACACCTCCCATCAACATACTCGAGCATCGCAAGGTGCTCATTTTTTTAAAAATAAAAATTGACCCGATATATTTGGGTCAATTTTAAATTTTTTTTATTTATTGACTTTAATGTAGCCGTCAAAATATGTCCAATGTGGGATAGTTTCGCTTTCTATTTTACATTGATCGACTGAACCGTCGCGATAGCAGCCTCCGCCAGTTCGGCAGTCGCCATTACACCAGCCCCAGTTGTCCATAACCTGAACGCGCGGCCTATAGAAACAGGCCGTCTCGGTTCGACAACCAGTGCTGGGAATTGCGTCATAAGTTATGCCAGGTGATGTATCAAATGAACAGCGCGGCAGATCTTCAGTGCCGTCGCAAAGATAGGTATGCTCAAATTGGAAATATCCTTGGGTGCAAGCGTCTTCATCATTGCCAAAATGCAGTGCATCAGTTGGCTGACATGAACCAGTACCGCCAGGGCAGTCGCCTATATCATTGCAAGTCAAACCTTCATAATTTGAACATTCATAAACATCATCCCCGCAGTAAGGCTTGTGGTTTTTATATTTACTTGTGGTAGTGCGGTCAATTGGACTGCCATCGCCCCAGTCAATGGTGCGGCCGGTAATCGGCATCTGATCATGGTCAGCCCAGGCATAGAACCGGATTGTGGTTTTTAATTGCTCCTGGCCGGTAACTACACCGTAGTACCAATTGTTTACATCAAAGGCATTGATCCTTGCCGGCGCGCAAGTGCCGGTTACCTGATCGCAGTCACCAAAATCAATTGCCGCAATGGTTGGCGGGCTGCCAACCTCTCCGGCAACGTCCTCATCAATTGCGTCACCAAAGTCATAATGAACTGAAGTGATCCAGTCGCATGTACCGGTCTCACAGTCATCAGTTGTTAAACACGGGAAGTTTTCATCTCCACCACAGCCCTTGCTAATAAATCCGCGCGCGCTCACGCCGCTAAATTCACTTCTCTCGCAAGTTAGGGTTTGGCTTGAGTAATCCCCATACTCACCGCCACAAACACCGCCATTCAATACTTCGCCGCCGCTGTATCGCAGAACGTCTTCAGCCGAGCAGGTACTGATTGACACCCTACAGTCATTCAGTTCGTCGCAAGCCACGCGGTGGCCTAAGCTAGAATAAACACCACCGGTGCATAAACCGTTGTCGCAGTCAGTGCCGTCCACCGCATTCATGTTGCAGTTATCGTCACTGGTACAGGAAACGTCATGATTAACTCCGCCGTAGCACTTCCATTCCTCAGTACCACCGGTGTGGGCGGCCCAGTTTATGCAAAAACCGGTTGATTTACAAAAATCAGTACCAACATCCATTGTGTCGCTGGGTACAGAAACCGTGGTTCCAGCTTTACTCGTATAATCCCTACCCAAAGCACCGGGCGTTGGTACGCTATCGCATGCCTCTTCCTCACGAAAACTGTCTACACAAATATTGGCGGTTTCACCATCCTCATCAGTTACGCTGTCGCAGTAACCGGCTTCGCCAGTACAAAAGCCGGCAGTTGAACAGTCATGTTCTCCTTTGAACGGACCCGAGGTGCAAGCCAGCGAGGTGGTACAACTGCCAACCCGGCCGCAAGTAGCGCCTTCTTCACCGCAAGGCAGATAATATCGTGCCGTGCCGGTCCAGCCGGTTGAAGGCACGCATTCAAATTCTTCATTTCCTGAAAACCAGGCATAAAGATTATAAACTTTGGTAAATAAATCACCCAAAACATCCATTGGCCGGCTGATGTTGGGTTGGAAATTAATATCTTGAAAAGCTTCGTCCGCGCAAGTTCCCAAACAGCCAAGCGAAGAACCAGCCAAAGAATATTTTTCCGGAAGTAGGCTTAGATCCGGACTGCCAATATGGCTTTCGTCACCCAGACCGTCACCAATCATCCATGGCTCAACCCGTACATCCCGGGCAATCGGGGTTAATGGCGCTTCATAGCTCTGCGCACTGCCGAACGGTGCAAAAGGCTGGTCATAAAAATATTCACTACCCACAGTCAATGCATAGTTTGATGCCTGATAGAGCCTATCAGTGTATGCTTTATTATTGCCTTCTTCATCCACGGCTTGCGCCACCACTAAGCATGAATCAGCTAAATGGAATACCATATCAAACTTAACCCAGCCACTGCTTGATGAATCGTCGCAAGACACGGTCCAAAATCCTTTAAATCTACCGTCAGGCAAAAAGATGGCTCTGATGGCAAAATAGTTGTTCGGATCATAGTCATTGTCGCAATGACTTGTTGGCCGACCGCGGGTGTATTCGGTATATGCGTAAGCATAGCTTGAATCAATAAACACGGGCGGCGCTTCAGATGGAAACTCCATGTCGTCGGGCAAATTCCAACTAACTTCCCAGCTCGTATAACCAAACTCAAGATTAACCTCATTTTGCCGGCTTAAAATATGACCGCCATCTTTATAAAAATCTTCAGTATGGCTGTTGCGTCCGTTCGGCCAGTCGCCGGCCTGGGCTTTGACCGGTTTTACTTCAATCGCAATAATATCGTCCTTATAATATTGTTCAGTTGTTTCAGCCGGGTAAAACCTTTCCCAATATTCTCTATCGTTGTTGTCGCCGGTACTTACCATTTTATCGGCATCCCTTGTTATTACTTCATAATTATCCCCGATTTCTTCTTCACCAACCGGGGTGCGCAAACCGCGGCCAAGCAAACACCAGTAGCGCCCGGTGTTTGACGGATTGTAGCCGGCTGACGGATAGATATTATAAATGTCCTGGCCGCCGGAGAGAATGTATGAAGGATACCAGTTTGAACAGGCGTTTTCCTCCGGATCTCCGTTGAGCGTGGTCCTAAGATCATATTCTAAGCACTGGCCTTCCCAGCCAACAAACTGATCCGTGCGCTCAAGCGGCTGGCAAGAACCGCCCTGGCGGATTGAACCGCAGGCCTGTAAATTATGCGCAGAGTCAGCTGACTGATTTTCATCATATTCAACATTTGGAATACACGGCTGGCCAGCGCGCGGGCCATTTAGACAAATGCCCTTTGGAATGTTTGTCTCGTCTGAAGAATAAAATTTTGTTACCGCGCCATTGCCATAGGTGGCTTTTTGATAACTGCATTCACAATCCTGATATGAAAGTTCATTTTCATCACGGATGTTGTCGCCGTTTAAGTCGCGCCAGACTGTCTCTTCGCAAACATTGGCACGTTTAAAGTTTGCATTAATCGTGGTCATGCGGCCGTTCTCCCAATCACCTACTTTTGACGGAAATGGCGAGGTTTCTTCTGGGTAGGCGCGGCAAGACGGACCAACCAAGCGATATTGGTTCTCTTCATTGTTCAATAGGCTATAAAGCTCATCAGCATCAGTGGCAATTGGCAATGATTCACCATTGATGGAATAAACACAGCCGACTGCCGGCACGCATACACCGCGGTTGCCTAAAGAATTAGGATCACCGCATTCGGCGTATGGCGCGGTACAGTCGCCATCAACATAACCAAGCCGCAGATCCGGCGTGGTAGCACCGGTCAGGTTGCTTAAATCAATTGGTTCAATCTCATCAACTGAATAATAATTTGGTATGGCAAAGCCGGAGTAATCCAGGCCGTCCCAGGAAACATCGCGTTTCGAATACAGGACTTCGGACAAAATGTCGCCGGTATGTTCGCTTTCAATAAAGTTTGTGCACTCGCCGGCGTCGCCGACCTGTGCATATTCATTGCAAAGGCCTAGGTTGGTGCAAACATTTTTATATTTAAATGCTTCATCATCCCAAACACTGACTGAACTTCGGCAGGACAACCATTCACCGCATTCGCGGTCGCGGCGTACTTTAATGATGGTGTTGGTGTCGTTTTGACGGAGCGCCTGCTTGGTATCAACGCACTCCCAGCCACTCGGACAATCGCTCGTGCTGCAATCCCGGCCCCATTCATACACATTAAGTCCGTCCTGCCACTTGCGGCAGTTCATTTCTTTTGATGAAATGTCAACGCACGATGTTATGCTTACACTGCCCAGCCCTGAGAAGTCCCTACAGTCAGAGCTGTCGCGACAGCTGTGCGTGTAAATAAGATCAATGTCGCCGCCAAGTCCGGTACCCAGAGTGTATTCACAAATATTATTGCAATAAGGGCTGTCGCTGGTGCGGCAGTCAATTGGCGACACGCCTTCAAAATTATTATCCTGACTCGTCAGATACGTTGCCCAGGTATTGTAGAGTTTAGTTGGGTTTGAAACATTATCAAACAAGGCACAGCCCTCGCCTTTTGAAACTGTGGTGCAGGACTGATCAAGCTGATCATTATTTAAATAATAATATTCAGTGCCCTGGGGATACACGTCCGAGGTATCAGAAGGATCGACAAACTTGGTACAGAGGTTGTACTGATAAGGACATTCACCATACCAGGCGTCATAATCTTCATCACCATTGCGCCAGATGCCGTAGATATTGCCCCCGCCCAAGAAACCCGGGTAGCATGGCATCTCAGTTCCGGAAATAAACCAGCCATTGTATTCAATGCCAGCGATGGTTACTTTTTCTTTAAATTCACAAGTTTTGTTGCCTGGATCTTTAAAATAATACGTGCCAGTATCAGCCTGGAATTCATCACAGAATGCTTCTTCAGTCAGACAAAGTATATTGTCGTAGTCATTAGGATTGTTGATCAAATACACATCTTCCCAATCAACCACACTAAGTCCGTCCTGGGAAACAACCGGCCGGCCCATGGCTTCACATCCTTTGGCATCGGCGGTGCAGGCGTATGTTTCGTCATAGACATAGTATGAAACCGTATCACCCGGCACGACAACTTCGGCGCCGCCTTCACCTTCATTATACACTTCAGTGGCTGGTGAAGTTGAATTATACGTATCAATCAAACCTTCGCAGCCAACTGCGTTTTCATTGCAAAGACGATTAAATGATTTTAAATAATGAGTATTATCCAAATCGTCAGTGTATTCCTGACAGCCAAGCTGAGCCTGCGGCAAATAAACGCCCTGATTATTCTGGTCGCAAACCAGGGGCGTATACCATGAGTCGCGGATAATATAGATATGATCAGAAACACGCTGCAGATCAACATTGTCAATATATGAATCCTGGGTAAAGCCGGAAAAAGTAATGGTCGGGGTCTCGGGCAGAGTACCTTCAATTAATATTGGACCGACTTCATAGCTATTCCATTCAGCGCTCAGGGTTACAATGCCCAGGCTGGTGCCGTTAACACTAATCCTGACATCGCCCTGGCCCTTGGCCCAAAAACTCATTAAATATGTTTCGCCCTGTTCAATGTCCCAGTCCTTGGAGAGAGAGTCGCCGGAAAGTACTTTAAATGAGTGGCCGTCCAGAATAACCGATTCAGTGCTGATCGATCCGCCGCTCCAGTCCGCGGTTACACCTTCAAAATCTTCATAAAATTCCTGCTCAACATTGCGGCTGGTGGCGCCGGTGTAGGCGCGGCAGCCGGCGGCCGAGGCCGGACAAACCAAACTTTCAGCCGGGTAGCCCATGTAAATACACTCACCCGTGTCAGTCCAAAGTCCGCCAGAGTCTTCACAATCGCTCTGGCCGGTGTTTTCATCTTTGCGATAACGATAACACTCATCAGTTGAAATAATCGTGTCAGAATAGTAGCGGTAGAACACATCGCCGGCGGTGTTAAAGAATTCGCGGCAGTTGGCATCAATTTCAAAAACATCAGAGCAGTCACGGGCCGCGTATTCGGGTGTGCCCGGACTTGGGTCGTCGCACGTGCCGTCCGGTGCTTTGGTAGTACACGGACCGTCGTCCTGGTCACTGCCTTTGAGAATCCAGGTCTTTAATTGAAAACCGGTCGTGTCAGAGCCTTCCCAAGTATAGAATGTTTCACTGTCTTCAGCCGGCAGCTGACAAGAACGGATCTCGGTAAAGTAATTTGTTGATTCTCCACCTAACTCGGGCGCGTCAAGATTGGTAAATGTGTCACAGCCAACCACGCTCGCCGTACACTCAAGACCGGTCTCCGGAATAAAGAACATCGGGAACTGGGCCGTGCTGGTCCACTGAGTCGGTTCTTCGCGGAAAGTGGCATAACCCACGCACTGGGCCGGACAGATGTCTTCGCTTGTGGTAATGGCGGTAAGTGACGGACCGCCGTCAACTGGATAAAATCTTTTACAACCGACATCTAATGGACTACAGGCTCGAAGATACTCGTCGCATTCTTCGGGATCGCCGTCACTGCCGGTACAGCCGAGGCTAGCCGGTGGTTTTCTAAGATAAATTACCTCTCCTCCTGCGGCAATACCTTCGTGAAATAGAGTTGGCACTTCACTTTCTTCGAGTTGAACTGCGTCGATCCAGGTATCACCCGCCGTTCCGCCGTAACCGCGCAAAATTACCTCGCCAATAAAGTATCCGTCCGGGCTTTCACTGGCGGCCGGCGTGGTAAACGTACAATAATAACGGGCATAGTCCTCTGGCGGCGTGATGCCCTCTAATGAAATTGCAAACGGCGGACCAATAAGTGCCCCGGTTTTGGTGCAATTGACTCCGGTCATGTAATAATCCTCAAGATCGGCAAAAGTGCGGTCGCTTTTCATGACCCGCACTTCGGCGTCAAAACTGGCGCCGTCTGAATTTTTTGCAAATAATGAAAAAGTATAAAAACGTGACGGATTTAAAATAACTTCCTGCTTTACCCCAAAGCTGCCCGGCATAATCGCACCGATACCCTCGTAAGAGTCATCACCCGTGGTATCATAAGTGACCACGCCGCCGGAAATTTCTTCCCAGCCTCCGGGAAATCCGGGATCGGTTGGCGAAGCGTCCTCAAAACTCGGATTGGCCAGGGTGTTTAAGGTAACTCCGGCTTCACTGGCGCGAATCATTTCCGTGCAGCCGGCATCAGCTTCAGAACATTCGCGCACGTCTTTGTCAAAATAAATTGCGCCGTCTGTTGCAATCAGACTGTAATTTTCATCGTCATAGGAAACGGTGACGTCCCAATCGTCTTCTCCCAAGGGTTCGCGCGCGTACCAGCGGCAGCCGGCGTTATCAGTATTACAAACGCTGTAATTAACCGTGTTTAATAAATATGAATTCGAATTGCCCTCTCTGTCTTCAAAAGTTAAACAGCTTTCAAACATGGCCGGACATTGATCACCGTCAAAATGCCAGGTATTTTTCTCGCGCGTGCAGTAGCCCCAACCACCAACGCAGTTGCCTTCGTCATCCACAGCAATGCAGGTTGGTGCATCAACACAAATCTCGCTTCTCAGGCTGTTTTCCGCGGTTAAAAGGGTTGGGCCGTAGACCGAGGCACGGCATTGGGTTAATGGATATTTTATAATCCAATTTGGATCAATTAAATGGCACCACGGATGATCATCATCGGCAATCGGGTTGCCGTCACCATCAACGCCGCAGTCATAAAAACCATTCATTACTTCGCGGAGCGTGGCCTGGCCAGCCACCACCCCGCTCTTTTGCGCGGCAATTTCCCAGCCAATCGGAATGATGCGCGCCTGGCGCAGTTTTATTAAGTTGCTGTAGCAATATCCATAAGTGTGGCAATAGACATCGGCGTTGCGGGCCCGGTCATAGGAGCTGATGAGCGGCCAGTCGCCGTGTAAAAGTCCTTCATCAATCGCCTCTTTAACGCTGAGCGGTGAACCAGTTGCTTCTCGCCGGATGGCCGTGGCAAAGCTCTGGTCAACCACACAATTATTCGGTCCGCTGAACTGGGCCGGACAAATTGAAAATTCAGTTATTAAATCATAGACTTCCGCTTCTTTAATCGGCGGGGTTATTAAATCAGAATAAATTTCCTGAGCAACTTCGCGCGTGCCAACCAAGGCAAACTCCGGATTAATCAGGGCGCCGCGGCTCTTTTTCTTTCTCAGATCAGCCAGGCTAATTAAGCCCTTATTAAATACACGCTCCAATAACTTACCGGCCAATGTATTTACGAACGTACCTAAAGCGCTTGCCAATATCTGGGTAGCGCCAGCGCTCAGGGCCTGACCCATTGCCTGGACATTAGACTGCTGAGCTTCTTCACCCTGAGTAGCGATCGATTTTCCCTCTTCAGCAATCACCTGAGCCGGGGTTTGCACCTCCCCTGAAATTATTCCGGTTTTGGCAAAAAAGCCTTCACCTTCCAAACGTTCAAGTTCACTTATTTGTTTTGATTCATATGCCTGGTAACTGAGCTTCCGGCCGGCCTCAAGCGTAATTCCAAGCGGTGACTGTCCGGTTTCAAACATCACGCCGGTTCGCGACAAAACTTCTCCGGTGGTAAACTCTTCGGTAAACTCATCCCAGTTCTCTGAAATCTCATTCCAGGTACATTTTGGTTCTGGTCCTTCACCAACTGGAATGTACGGCTTTACCAAACTGCTCTGAATTCTTACCCTGAGTCCGGCTGGACCTGGATTACACAGATCAAGATCTTCAAAACCCTCAGACAAGGTGCCGACAAATTCACCAACCGCGTTTAATGAGGCGTCTTTAAAATAATCTCCCCATCCTTTGGTGCTGAAGAGCGGCATTTCGCCTTTGCCGCCGGTTGCCAAAGCCACGGCTGAGTCATAGGCAAGTTTTTGGGCAAAATAATTTGCCGCATTAATTACCGCCACACCAGCCACACCCACCAAAAGCTTGGTAATGAAATCTTTAATGTTTTTAATAGTGGTGGCCTGACCAGTAATCGGATCAGTAACTACCAATTGTGCCTGAGCATGATAAAGTGGGATTAAAAGTAAATTAAAAACAAAAATAACAGTGACTACCTGCACAATAAGCCGCTGTTTTTTTGATTTTAGGAAAAACATATTATTCTTGAGTTGATGTTGCACCAGGGCTAACGCCTGACTCCTCACTTAGAATGTTTCCAATCATTTCTTTAAGTTCTTCATCAGATAATTGCTCCAAAGTTTCGCCAGGTACGCCGGCCTCAAGTAAAAGTTCGCGAAGCTGCTCGGTCGGCAGCTGTAAAATCAGTTCGGCTTTTTCCTGTTCTGTAAGATCTACCTCCTCGCCAATTTCTTCGGCCGTTGTGCCGCCCTGAACAAAATAACAATCCTGGCCTTCTGGACAGTTTGGGTCTTTGCCCGCCTCAATTTCTGCCGAGTCAGTTATGCCGTCAGAATCAGAATCTGGTAAATACGGGCTGGTGGCATGAACGTAAAGTTCATCAAAATCACTCAGACCGTCCTGGTCTGTGTCTTGATTACGAAGTTCTTCAATATTCTTGGTTGGGTCTAATTGTTCCCTCAGCTCTCCGCTTGGCTGACGCTCAAAAGGCGCAAAGATCGTGCTTCTCATTTGCCACGCACCAAGCACAACAATACTTAAAGTAGCGGCACTTAATATAAATAAGCTCCACTTCTCACCTTTGGAGAGCTTTCGATATTGGCTATTCATTAGAATATCCTGTAAATTTAGCTCAAAAACTTTATTATATTATATCACAAATAAAAGGGCGGGTAAAAAGTAGTTACCCCCTATTTGTTATGCTTGATCATCAAAGATGAAACAACCAAGCCAAAGAGCAAAATTCCGCTATAACTAGTCCAAATATAGTGATCAAATGCCCCGATTGCCAAAAAGCTCACCAAAACCGCAAGAAAATATGCTTGATAATCCTGGTAAATCGTTCTGATTCTTGCTTTGAACAAAAATCCCAAAAAGATTATAAAGAGTATTATGCCAAACAAGCCAAGTTCTGCCCAAATCAAAAGATATTGATTGTGAACGGGCTGGTAAACATAGCCTGGTTCTTTTGGATAGATGCTCTGAAGCCAGTGTGTGTAGTTACCAACACCCAGACCAAGGTGGTGGAGTTTGATGGTCTGCACTGCTAGACCGAGCTGGGTTTCGCGCTCAGTGATTGACTGAGTTTCTAGTCGGCCGACCGTCGCCAGACGGGTTGTAAACAAATCCTGAAACATTGCAAAATTAATTGCAAAGATAATTATGATTAAAATTAAAAGAAGAATAATTTTTTTCAAAACATCTTTGTTTTTAAATGCCAAAATCAGAAGCAACATCGCGCCAAAGACCAAACCAAGCCAGGCTGAACGAGAAAAAGACAACACCAGCCCCTGGGCAACCAGCACCAAACTCAGCCAAAGCCACCACCTGCCCTTTTTACGGATGATTGAGAGCAGATATATTACCCCCAACAATCCGGCGCATAAAAATCCTCCTAAAATATTAGGATGAGGCAGGCTGCCGTATGAGCGAAGCCAGCGTCCCCCCAGGGTTTCAACTACGCCTGGACCAAGCTCCCAGGCAGACTGACTTGCCAAGCCCAGCCACTTGAACGCCGGGGTCCATTGCAAACCGAATTGAGCAATTGCAATCATCCCCTGAAGAACAGCCGCACCAACCAAGCTTGTGATTATTAGCTTTGCTTTAGGTTTTACAACAATAAGTATTCCCAAAAGCATTAAAACCTGAACAATACGCAGACTATAATAAAATGCAACTAGATGATCTGATGACCAAATTATTGAAAGCCAAGCCCAGGCCACTAAAGTAATCAATAGGACAAACGGCCAGAAATAAATTTTGCTTATATTCTTCTCTCTTAACCACTGGATGAATGCAGCAACCAGAAGAATGGCAAATATAATATCACCTCCGTACAAACTGAGACGGCCGTACTCCCAGACCGAGCCTTCGAGCACGGGATCAACAATAATCCAGCGGGCTTGCCAAGGAATAAGGAATACCCAAAGCCAGAGAAGATAGTTTGTGAAGCGTTTAAGCATTAATTTGATTTAATTTTTGTTCAAATCGGGTCTGGAAATCTTTTCTCCGATCCGTTGGGTGAAACTTTAAAACCCCATCTATAATTACCACAGCACTTGAATCGCTCTCCCCGAGTGCTTTCAATTCTTGAGGCATGATATTAATCTGAGCGCTTTTAAAAAGTCTTTCGCCAGTCATTGGCAAGAACCAGGACTTATTGACTTTGAGCCGGGCATTTGTCTCGGGCAGAGAAAAATTGGGTAAAAATTTATTTATCCATTTATTTTCCTGCCAAAATTTATTAAACACACCTTGATCATAGATCGGCATCAATGTGGCCAGCCAATAAATATAGTAGATGTCACGCTCGAGTTTCCATGGTGAAATATCCAAACTCTTCTCATCAACCCAAAAACTTAAACAAAATTTATCGCGCGTTAATTTCGGGGTTGGCCGCTCGCCAAAAATATAGAGCGGCAGAAGAGACCAAAATCGGGTTGACCAAATTTTTCCAAAGCGGGTAATTATAAAAATATCAATGTCAGCATCTCGACGGGAATGGTGTAGGGCGAGGGTGTTTGAAATTGCCACTCCGCGCACTCCCCCAAGATGACGCAGATATTTGATAAAGCGTTTTGCTTTTTTTAATTTTGGTTCGGCAATCAAATAGCGCTCTTTTCTAAGATCAACATTTTTTTCTTTTCCTAGAATAAAATAAAAACCCTGAGCAAACCCAATCTTTGATTTTAACTCAGGGCTGTTTAATTTTTGGTTAATGACATTGATGGAAATTTTTTCATCACCCGGGGCGTACAAGTACTGCCAAATTTCAGTTAGGGTAAGCGGGTAGTTAAATATATCAAAAAACACCAATGTTTTCAAAATCGCTTTAGCAATTTTTGAATCATTCTGTGACACACATTTTTATTTTTGGCTGCTCTCAAGGGTGCTAGTTACTTCAGGCGAGGTTCCCCGGGCAACCTGAACAATTTTTTTTGCGTTGAGCGCGCGCTCACCAACCACGTTGTCACTTACCACCATGCGCTCTTTATCAATACTGACAACCTGGCTTGAGGCCACCAAAAGTTCATCATTAAGTAGACCCTTTATCAGGCCCCGGCTTTTTACGCGGTACATTTTAACTGTGTGGGTATCAGCATCAACATCCACCCCTGAAACAACACCCAATGCTTCGCCACTGGCGGTTTCCACGGGTAGGTTTAATAAATTGTCCCAAGGAATAATCATAACTATTGTTGGCTAGGTTCGGCTGGTGTTGGGGCCGGCGGGGTCGGTTGCTCGGGTTGTTCCACCTTTTGTTCCTTTTTTTTGCGAAAGGCAACGTACTGCTGACCAACGGTTAAAATATTATTCACCAGCCAATATAGAGCAAGGCCGCCGGGTAAAGTAGCGCCAATCACCACGGTCATAATAGGCATGAAATAGACCATCTGCTTGTTCATGGTGGCCATCAGGTTTTCGTCGCGTGCACCTTTTTTCTTTCTCAAATTTTTGGGCGGCTGATTCGCGGTCATCATTTTTGCCTGCCAGAACTGGACAGCGCCGGCGAGGATGGCTAAAAAGATACTCGGCACGGCCAAATCAAGTACACCAATAAACATTGGGTCAATCGTGCCGGGGTTGGCAACCCAACTATAAAGATTATCAAAACCTTCGGATCGCAAACCGTCTCTCATCACCCGGTACAAGGCAAAAAGAATCGGTAGCTGAATTAAAAGCGGCAGACATGAAGAGAAAGGGCTGACCTTTTCTTTGGAATAAAGTTCCATCATTGCCTTAGCCTGCTCTTCTTTTTTGTCTTTGTACTTATTTTTGATTTCTTCAATCTTTGGCTGCAGCGTTGCCAGAGCCCGCTGTGATTTTAATCCCTTGGCCGTAAACGGAAACAAAATCAATTTAATGATTACGGTGAGGACGATGATTGCCACACCAATATCCTGGCCCGGAATTACGTTGTAAAACCACACCAAAAGATTAAAGATTGGTTCGTATAGTATTGTGTTAAATATTTCCATATCCTCCTTGTTTATTTTTTATCTTCTTCTCCTCCAGAAGCGGATCCGCCTTCGGCGGATTTTTTTGCTTTGGTTTTCTTTTCCTTTTTTTCCTCTTTCTCTTCTTCCTTTTTTGTCTCCTTCTCTTTCTTTACCTCCTTTTCCTCTTTTTCTTCTCCTCCCGAGGCGGACTTTACCTCTTCCTTGGCTTCTTCTTTTTCTTCTTTAATCTCCTCAGTCTCAACTTCTTCTTTTTTTAATTCGCCCTGTTCTGAATCAGCCACAACGTCACCGCCCTCTTCAGCCACATTAATCTTCCAGCCGGTGAGTTTGGCAGCCAAGCGAACGTTTTGCCCGCCCTTGCCAATCGCCAGTGACAGCTGGTCTGAAGCTACGGTGGCCAAAGCGCTTTTTTCTGCTTCATTAAGCTCGACTTTTGTAACCTTGGCGGGTGAAAGCGCATTCATAATAAAGGTTTCCGCATCTTCGCTCCATTCAATGATGTCAATTTTTTCACCACCCAGCTCGGCAATAATGGTTTGGATGCGGGTGCCGCGCTGACCAATGCAGGAGCCGATTGGGTCAACGTTTTCTTCGCTTGTGGTCACGGCAACCTTGGAGCGAGAACCGGCCTCGCGTGAGATTGCTTTTATCTCAACCGTACCGCCGGCGATTTCCGGAATCTCAAGTTCAAAAAGACGGCGTACCATTTCTGGATGGCTGCGCGATAAAAGAATTTCCGGACCCTTGGTTGTCATTTCAACTTTAACAACATACACTTTGATGCGCTCGCCAGGACGGTAGTACTCACCCGGCACCTGATCCTCAGGACGGATAATGCCGGTGGCACGGCCAAGGTCAATCAAAACAATTTTTCCTTCACGACGCTGCACCACGGCGTTGATAATTTCATCAACATTATCTTTATACTCATCAAAGATGGTTTCACGTTCGGCTTCGCGAAGCTTTTGTGTAATCACCTGCTTGGCAGTCTGAGCCGCCATGCGGCCAAAGGCTCCGGGTACTTCAAGTTCAACTTTGATTTCATCACCGACCTTGGCACTCTTTTTAATGTCCTTGGCATCAGAAATCATGATTTGAGTCTTTGGATTAAATTTTACAGCCTCTTCATCAGGCTCTTCATCTTTTTCTTCTTTTTTACCTTCTTTTCCGCCAGAGGCGTGCTCCCGAGGCGCATCAGCCTTAGACTGAGATCCACCTTCGGCGGACTTCTCTTCCTTCTTCTCGCCCTTTTCCTCTTCTTTGGCTTCGGCTTCTTCTTCGGCTTTATTATCCAGCTCTTCCAGATCAATATCTTCAACGACTTCTTTAACATCAAAAACCCGGATGCCAGCTGTATCCGGATCAAAGTTAACCTTTATATTTTGGAGTTTGTTGCCAAAATCCTTACGATAGGCGGCTCCCAGAGCAGCCTCAATCGTCTCTAAAACAGACTCATAGGAAATACCCTTTTCCTCACAAATCTGCTTCATGGCTTGTGTAATTGGAGATGCCATATGATTAGAATTTTAATTTATAGTAATTGCCACTCACGAAAATCCAGAGTAAGCAATGGGATCCTTCGGCTACGCCTCAGGACAGGTTTGGGTAAAAAATAGACTAGTCTATTCAAGACTAGTCTGAGTCTATTATAGCAAGGCCCTCAGAATCTGGCAAGAGCCCTGAATTAGACTTCCAAACCATCAATATGTTTGATATTTTTTATGCCATTTTCATCACCAATAATCGAAATAACATCCAAACGCCAGTTTGAATCAATTTCTTTTTCATTAATATACTTTTCGCATGACTCAACCAGGCTTTGTATCTTTTTATCAGTAATTGATTCCTCAGGATAGCCAAAACCAATGTCGGACCGGGTCTTTACTTCAATAAAAACAATTTCATCCCTATCTTTCATAACAAGATCAATCTCTCCGGGATGGGCGCGCCAATTTTTTTCAATCAATTCAAATCCTTTTTTAATCAAAAAAGCAGCTGCTACTGCCTCGCCCCACTTACCCAGCTGCTTGGACATAATTATTTTTTTCCTGGAATATATTTTTGAAGATTTTCCTTATCTTTGATTTTTCTTTTCTCCTGAGGAACGGTTTTAATAAAATATTTTACAATGAACACCACCCAGACAATTGCTCCAATGAGCCAGGCGACAAACCAGATGCGCATTGACAAGAACGGCAACCGCTCAAACGCAAAAAAGAAAATTACCAGTCCGGCAATACCCATAGAAAGGCACCACGAAGAAATTTTTTGAAAACCCCGAGCCACCCATGGATCTTCTTTTTTCTTTTTCCTGACAACTATCGTAATAATCAATGCCAGGACCACCAATACGGCAAAAAAATAAAAAAAGAATGTCTGAAAGCTCTGCTCAAGTGCTGGTGGACGTTGGTCAAACCAGTAGCTGAGCTTAAGTAATGGTTGAAAATCCATATTATATATTAACTAATACTTAAGCCCTCCTAAAAACTAATCCATAATGATATTGGCCTGCCTCAAACTCTTTTTCAAGTGTCAGGCCGGCTGTGGTAAAAACTCGTTTTGCCTCTTCGACCGGGGTTCGTTCATTAACTGCTGGGCCGAACGGCGCTCGGGTCATCTTCCAGTCAGCAATAATCAGTTTAGCACCCGGTGCCATCATGCGAATAACCTCCTCAGCTAGTTCATTTTTTTGTTTTGCCAAAAATAGGTTATTAATCAGGAGTACAAGATTCAAACTCCCGTCATCGATCTTGGTTGCCCCACGGCGTTCGATGTCAGACCGCACCGACTTAACATTTTCAATGCCTTCTAATTTTTTACGGCTTTCAATGGCGTCTAAAACGCTTTTTTGGATATCTATCGCATAAACCGTGCCGTTTTTACCCACCATTTCGGCCGCCGGAAAAACAAAATGGCCGGTCGAACCACAACCAAGGTCAGCCACTTTCATGCCTTCTTGAATACCACCCTGAACAAGCAGGTTAGAAGCATCAATTAATTCACTTGTACTTGGGATAAATGCCATATTTATCTTTGACCAAATAATGGACCAAATATCCAAATGATTGGCATTTGCCACATATTGGTAATAACAAGAAAGCCAATCAAAATACCAACAATGCCCAAAAGCTTATAAAAAAGCCTTGAGCCGCCTCCCAGTTTGACTTCAGCCCATTGAACACGACCAAATATCTTTAAAAAAGATTCAGTCTTAATTACCATGAGCGCGCCAACTGCCAGTATTATAACGCCAATAATTATGCGTGCAATCATATGAATTCTTGAATACATTATATAATTTACAGCATAATCCTTCAAGAGGGGTTGACTCATATCAAGCCCCTCGTTAAGATGCCCGGAACAGCACATTCTTAGGAAGAAGGAGAGATAAATGCCAATAATTACTGTTTCAGGAATCCACAACCCGTCTCTTGATCTCAACGGTCTCAGTAAACAAATCAAGAGGGCTGTATCCGGCGTGGGAAAGCTCAAGCTCACCGAAGAACAGGTGACGGTTTTCTTTCCCCCGGACATGAACGGCATCCCGCACAGCGAGGAGATCGTCGTCAAAATCGAGGGGCTCTTCGAAAGTCCGGAACGTACTTCCGCCGTGCGCAAGACGCTCGCGAATTGTGTCGGCGCGGTAGTCGAGTCCTTTGCCAGGGAGCATCTCAGGCATTGCCGGCTGATCGAGGTGCTGGTATACGAGTTCAGGCCAGCGACCGGGTTCGCCAGCATCGAGCTCAAACCCGAGAAAGAGGAAACTCAGAGCGATTAATAATCGCTCTTTTTTATAACAAAAAACCCCAGATCGTTTTTGTTTATCTGAAGCTTCTTTGGTGGGCGCGAAGGGACTCGAACCCCTGACCCCCTCGGTGTAAACGAGGTGCTCTAGCCAACTGAGCTACGCGCCCGTGGTGCCGAGGAGAGGACTTGAACCTCCACGGGGTTACCCCCACTAGCACCTGAAGCTAGCGCGTCTACCAATTCCGCCACCGCAGCATATGATGTGCGGGCATAAAATCCGCACTTATTATTCTGTAAAAGATATTGCCGCAACCGGACAGCTTGCCGCGGCCTGATCAATGTGATCGGCATGTTTTTTATAATCTACTCCTTCAATCACTTCTGACTTTCCGTCTTTATCAAGTTTAAAAACTTCCCGACAAATTGATGTACACAACCCGCAGCCAATACAGACCTCTTTGTTTACTTTAAATTCCATATTTTAAAACATTCTTTGTTTGCCAACAATCCAGCGCGAACGCCTTGGCGCGGTTCTTATTTTAAAACTGTTGCCATTAATTCTTTCGTTATCAAAGAAAAGCGGCATCTGTTCCTTGGTGCGGATGTCAACGTATTTTAATTTTAAAGCAGTTGAATCGCCGTCTTTTTTGCCAAGCTTGGCATGAACAATCACATCAAGAAGTCCGTCCTCAGGATTGGCTGACAAATATTCCTTTTTTTCAAACATACCCCAATTTCTGATTTCAATATCACCTTTTTCTTTTGGTGCGATTTCATAAGTACCTTCACAGCGGATCGCCACGTTTGTGTCCGGGATCAAAACCCGCGAAATAAAATAGTGGTCATTTACTTTACCAATATCGAGTTCGCGGACGATGCGCGCTGAAATTACGTCGCAGGCCAGCACTCCCTGAGGCATTCCTAAAATTTTTGAAAGGTGTTGCTTTTCCTCGCCTAGGGGCAAAAGTCCAAAAGTCGTTTTTACTTCTGGCAAAATCTTTTTAATCTTCAATATTGTCTCGTCATTGCCAACCATAATAACGGTTTCTGCGCCGCGGCGAATTTCATCCTTTACAAGTTCGCCGGCATCTTTAAAAAGGGCGAGACGCCCTATTTTACCAGAAATACCCAAGTCTGTCAACCGATTCTCTATCTGGAACAGATCCTTTTCGTATTTCCGGCCCTGAACAAATTCGTCATATACATAGTAGTACATAGCCGACTTTAGAGTTCGATGTCCTCGGGTTCGATTGCTTTACTTTTTTTAGACTCCCTCTTGTTAGTTTTTGGAGCCGGCTCCTCTACTGGAGCGACGTCGCCCATGGATACTTTTCCGTTAACAATCGCGCCGGGCGTAATCGACAGATTCTTGGTGTTAATGTCTCCGGCCACAATGGCGGTTGCCAAAAGCTCGAGCTTGTCCTTCACCTTAACGTTGCCATTAATCTCGCCGGCCACCACCGCGCTCTGGGCTTTGACATTGGCATTGATTTTGGCGCCCTCGCTAACCCGAAGATCATTCGAGGTAGTTAAAGCGCCGTTAACCTCGCCTTCGACCACCACGTTGCCTTCACTCTTAAAATCACCCTCCAATTTTACGCCGCGAGCAATAATTGTCTCGCCACCCTCTCCAAATTCACCGTCTTTTTTAAACATATTTGAGCTTATTTTTTAGTGATAATATTTTAGCAAAAACTCACTTATTGTCAAACACTTTTTTACCTTCTTACATCTCCTCCAGCGACTCAATGCCCAACAAAAGCAGGCCGTTTTCCAGCACCTGTTTAATATCTTTAATTAACAGCAAGCGCCAAGTTTTTTCCGGCTCATCGGCTTTGATTACATTTATCTCATGATAGAATTCAGCAAACTTCTGAGCCAATTCAAAAAGATATTGGGCAATTATTGAAGGCTGGGCCGAGCGGGCAGCTTCAGCAACNNATAGAATTCAGCAAACTTCTGCCCTAGGTCAAAGAGATACTGGGCAATTATTGAAGGCTGTGCCGAGCGGGCCGCCTCCGCAACAATTTCTGGAAAGCTCAGCATTTTGATAACGAGTTGTTTTTCAAGCGGGGCAATCTTTATAGTATTCCAATCCTTGATTTTACCCGGCTTTTCTTTTTTAAGAATGCTGTTAATCCGGGCCACAGTATATAAAAGATACGGGCCGGTAAAACCTTCAAATGACAATGCCTTTTTGGGATCAAAGACAATCTCTCTTTCCCGGGAAGATTTGAGCATTTCAAACTTTATTGCCGCGAGCGCGATAATTTTTGCGGTTTGATTTATTTTCTTTACTGACCAGTCTGGGTGACGCTGCTTGGTTGACTGCTCAGCAAGATCAGAAACAAACTCATAAGTATTTGTGAAACTCGGGACTTCGCCGGCGCGTGAAGATATTACGCCCTCGGGTGTGGCAACAAATTCATAAACAAGGTGCTTAAGTGGCTTTTTAAGACCGATAATTTCCAGGGTTTTAAAAAGCTGCTGAAAATAAAATGATTGCCGCGAGTCAACCAGATACCAGCTTTCATCAATTTTAAATTTTTCAAATTTTTTAAAAGCAAGCGGAATATCTTTTGTTGCGTAAAGTACGGTGCCATCACTCCGTAAAAGCAGCAACACACCCAAATTATATTTTTCAAGATCAATGATAATTGCCCCCTGACTTTCCTTGGCAATTCCCTTCTCAAGGAGATCGGCAACCATCTTTTTGCCCGGCCCTTCTTCTTCGCTTTCATAAAAATAAACATCAAAATCAACGTTTAGAATTTTATATATCTTTTTAAATTCCCCGATACTCCAATCACGGCTCTTTTTCCAAATCTGATTTAATTCCTTATCGCCTTTTTCTAATTTTTGATGAATCTGTGAAACTTCCTCTTTTAAATTTTCATCAGCAGAAATTTTTTCTACTGCTTCCTGGTAAACCTGGCTCAAAAATTTTGCCCGATCCTCTCGGGGCTCTTCCCCCTGATGAAATTTTTCATACGCCCAAAGCCATTTTGATACATGGGCGCCGGTATCGCCAATATAGTTTGCCGGGATAACTTTATAACCGCTTGCCTGCAGAATATTTACTAGGCTTTGGCCGAGCAATGCGTTTCTGGTATGACCGATATGAAATTCCTTATGAGTGTTGGGCTGAGAAAACTCAAGTAATATCTTCTTTTTCTCGCCCACCCCGCTTTGACCAAACTTATTTTTTTGCTTGGAGATATTCTCAAGTGTAATCTTGGCAATGGCATTGGGTTTTACAAAAAAATTAATATAAGGACCGGCCGCCTCAATTTTTTCAAAAAATTTATTCTCACCCTTTATTTTTACAACAATTTCCTGCCCGAGTTTGGCCGGATCTTTTTTTTGTTGCTTGGCCGCCTCAAAACAGGCAAAAGAAAAATCACCCATCTTTTCGTCGGGTGGGCTTACAATATCATCAATATCAACTTTAACCTTGGCAGCAACAAGTAGCTTAATGATCTCTTTTTTAATTTTGTTAAGCACGGTTTCCATATAATTTATGCGGCTTCACTTGGCGGATAAAGCCTTTGAATAGGTCGAGGCCCTCGTTTCTCGGCAACTTTTAAAATTGTTTTAACTGACGCGGCAATATCATCAACCCTTTGCAAATATG
>JABAHP010006410.1_pt1 | contig 26854 bp, 42 predicted proteins | sample 7062081 | NCBI WGS metagenome assembly JABAHP01 (sample SAMN14534357, study PRJNA622989) | marine sediment metagenome | biome: marine biome [ENVO:00000428]; feature: marine pelagic biome [ENVO:01000023]; material: deep marine sediment [ENVO:00002113] | place: India: Gulf of Kutch | collected...
TAGCACCCTGTAAAGTGAGAACTCAGAACCAACCCCAATGGCACCAGCAGCAGAGGCTTTCACCACAAGGCTGGTGATGTTGTTTGAGGTATCTTCCCACACCCCACAGTGAACAGAACCTCTGCCATCACCAGCCTCCTCATATGCCTCAATGGCTCTCATGAACCTTGGTTGACCACTCTTGGCATACAACAGCACATCAGCAAGCAACCACTCACCTGCACTCATGGAACCAATCCTGAGGTATGTGCTCTCACTGGTGCTCTGGCTTGTCCCATCCCACCTTGTTCTTGAACTGTCAGTGTCAGTGCCACCAACATCATTTGGCCTCAGGTAATAGGTTCTGGCTGCTGTGTCACTGTTTTTGATCAAAGCGATCAACTGGTAGACACGATCCACATCACCATTGAGACTTGAAAAGGTGACCTCCTCCTCCACATCAGAGCCAGTGACAACCTTTCTCTCAACTAGCTCAAGAGCCTTGCTAGCATATGGGATGCCATCAATCTCTGAGCCTCCTGGTGCAAACACAGCAGCCTCTTTGAGAGGCAAGGCACCATCTCTGAGACTGATCCTCAGCTTTGCCTTTGGGTCTGAGGTATCAGGATCATCCCACAGGCCATGAATGGTCAAAGCACTCCTGAGAACATCATCATCATCCTCAAGCTCAATATAGAGGCCAGTCCCAAAGCCTGCTGCAACTGTGCCTGTTGACCTCCTGATGAGGTTGAGGACTGAGGTGACAGTGCTAAGGTCAGAGGTCAACTCACCAATGGTCAGGAGCTTGTTTGCATAGCTCTTGCCAATACCATCACCAATGACAACAGCACCACTCCTGTCCTCAGATGGCTCAGAGCCAGAGGCAGAAAGGCCAGTGTCATGCACCTCCAAGCCTTGAGTGGTGGCAATCTTGCCTGTGCTGCTAGGTGTCCCTCCTGCTGTTGTCCGATAAACGGAATACTCCACAGCATCCACAACAGGAGGCCATGACACCTTGTTATAGTTACTCGCATCAAGGGAGGCATTGCCATTGCTAATGGTTCCCTCCACTGATGCCAATGACTCACCAGCAGCAGAATAGGCAGTCACCTTGTATCCCCAAGAGGTGGATCCTGGTGTTCCTTGTGCTGCAACAGTTGGTTGGTCTGGTGGGTCAAGAGGCTCCACAACCAAACCATGCTGCACTTGATCCAAGTCAACAGTCTGCACCTTGACTGTTGCATCACTATCAATGGTGTGGCCTGAGTCATTGGGGCAGACAGTTGGCTGTGTGTCTGACCACTCAAACACATAGTCACCCTCAGTCTCACACCTAACTCTCCATTTATGAACCAGAGACATCTATCACCTCAAAACTTGATCTGGAGTGCACCAACAATAAGCTCCACCCTGTTGCCTGCTTTCTTTAGGTGGATCTCCCAAATGGCCTCACCAGTTGGGATGTTGCTCAGAGTCCCTAGATCAGCAATGCCCCAAGAGAGGCTTGTGACTGTCCCCTCACAGATCTGCTGGGCATTGGTTAGATCGTAGATCTTCACATAGCCTGTCCCTGTCCTGTCAAGAATCCCTGTGACCTTGATGCTTGCTGGTGTCCCTATATATGAGGAGCCTGGCCAAATGAAGTTTCCTTTTTCCTCATAGCTATCACTGGCACCAACCAAGCCAAGGGTCCCATCATTGGAGGCAAAGCAAAGCTCAATCTGCTTTGTATCCGCACCAGCAGCAGCCAACTGAGAGAGGGTCTTGGTTGTGCCAAGGGCAATGTCCCTCAGCTTGAGGTCATTGCCATCCCTGCCAATCCACACATCCTCATCAACAGGACCACCCTCAGGCTGACAATACAAACCCCTGGCAGAAAGAGCATCCTCATCAGGGTTGATCTCTGCTGGGATCAGACTGTCATCCTCAGTCCCACCCTTGCCAGGACTCTCATGCTTGACAACCTGCACTCTGTCAGTGTTGCTGCCAGGGATGGACAAGGATCCTCTCCTTATTAATAGAGGGAGGTGGTGGTTAGGTTCACAACCTTTGGTAACCTAAGCCACCACCTCCCTAGTTAAGCCAACCTACTAGGCAAGCACCCTGCCAAAGTTCTGGATCTGAACATCCAAATCATCAGCATTGAGAGCAAACCCCATCTGCACCACATAGCCAGGCTTGGGAACAGAGCCAGCCACAACCAAGGCACCAGCAGTGCCAAGGAAATAAGCTGTGTTCACAGTGGCAGAGGAGAGAACCCCTGCACACACACCATGCTTGACAACCTCAGAGGTGCCAGGATTGGCAGCACCACCACTCCTTGCAACACCAATGGCCTGAGCACTGGCCTTTGCAGAGTTGTCAGCATGAGTGACCTCATTGTTGGTTCCACTCCACCTCACTGCTCTCCCTGTAGTGACAGCAGTGTTGTTGAGGTGGGTATGCTCGATCCTCTGAGCCTCCTCAACACTGGTGATGTTGTGAGTGTGGAGAGAGTCAGCATTGCTGCCATCAGTCAGATCGTCCAATGCTGCTGCTGTGACTGTAGAGCCAACAGCAACATCATTGACCTTGAACAGACTTGGCAGACCCACAACCTTGAGGCCATCCCCATCCACATCAAGAGTGTCAGGGGTGTCATCAATCTCAAGCTCAAGGCCAGAGGTGCCAATGATGATGCCATGAGCACCATCAACCTTGGCCTGCAACTCCTGATCAGGGGAGGTCCCCACAAGCTCAAGACCACTGTTGGTTGAGAGGTCAATCCCAACATAGTCAGTGGGGTTCTCAGTGATACCGTTTCCAAACCTCACATCAAGGGTGTTGCCAGTCTTGAGCAGACCAGCACCAGCCACGATCTGACCAGCACCACTGAACTGCACCCACTCAGGAGTGGAGGAGTCATAGACCCAAGCTGTGTTTTCATAGTAGTCATTCTCACCATTGATGAGAACAGCCCACCCATCAGCAGGATCCTCAAAGGTCCACCCTGTGCCTGACACATAGGTTCCAATGTCAAGAGCCTGACCATTGAAAGAACCAGTGGCACCAGGAGCAGCATCAACAACCACTCTTGCACCATCAGCAGGGTTGCCACCACTGCCAGCAAGGATCAGATTCCAGGCTGATCCATCCCAACCAACAATGTCACCAACACTGAATGTGGACCAAGCTCCTGTGGCTGAGTCAACCACATAGGCATCACCAGCATCACCAGTGCCAAGAGAGGGTGGACCACCAGCATTGTCATCCACCATCCTCAGGGTCAAGCAAGGTGGTTTCCACACCAAGCCTGAGATCTGATTGTCCACATAGGTTTTGCTTGTGGCAGCATCACCAGAGGTGGGGGTTGCAGGGAGGCCAGTGACCTCATTGCTCCCCATGGCAATGTCACCAGTCATGGTGAGGCCACCAAGAGCAAGCTCATCATCTGATGCTTGCTCATGGGGGACCAATTCAGTTGGGTCCAGATACAGAAATTTTTTCAGACCAGCCATTTCATCACTCCTTTGCTATTTGTTTTTCAGCCACCATCCTTGGTGGCTTGGGTTTCTTGTTTTGTTGCCTCCTCACCATCACCCTCAACTTTCTCCTCAGCCTCCTCCTCAGCCTCAGGCAGCATCATGATTGTCCCATCCTGCCTCAGACCCACCTTGCTCCATGTGATGCCATACTTGTTTGCAAGCTCAGCAAGGAATGAGTTGTATCTCACCTCTGCATCCCTCAGTGTGTTTGCAAACCCCTGGATCGCGTGTTTCATGCTCTCTTGCTTTCTGGACTGCTCCAACCTCCAAAGGTCAAAAGCAACCCTCTGCTCAGAGAGCTTGTTTTTTGCTGATTCAACTGCTGACTCAAAAAACATCAACTTGTAAAGCTCATCCTCAGGCAGCCTCCCAAGTCCCTCCTCAGAGGTTTCAAGCTTTGGTTGCTTTTTCTTTGAGGTTGCTTTCTTCTTTGCTTTCTTCTTTGCCATTAGCCTTGTCTCCTGAAAGCTTGTCCTGGTGAAATCCAGATCACATCTGATGCTATTGCATGGCCTATCTGCTGTAACACTCTCTTGATGCCAAATGTTGGTGGTGCAGGTGATTCAGTTGGCCTTGAGTCATGACCAACAAAGAGCATTGCTCCTGGTGTCATCCCAAAGAATACGTTTTCTAGTGGTCCCTCCAATTGAACAATACAATCTGTTGGACTGCTCTTTGATGTTACCACACCAACTGCAACTGCTTTTTTGATGTCCACATCATCCACATCAACACTAGTCACCTGATAGGTTCTGCCAACCCTATCACCCATGATGTAGACACAATCACCAACAGCATCAGTTGAAAAGCAAAAGGCTCTGATTGGCTTTGCTAACCCTGCTGTGCCTGTTGGTGTTAGCCTCATTTGGCTGCTCCCCTATGCATGGGGGTATAACGCTGAAAACCCATCCTCACTAGATCACACCTCACCAACTTGCTCTTATAGGTTCTGGTCAAGCTGACCCTGACCTCCCCAACATGAGCATAGATCCTCTCTGCAACAGGTTCCTTGGTCCCATTGGTCACAAGCTCAGCACCAAAGGCAGGCTTGCCCTTGAACCTCTTAGGCATAGGCAGAACTTGCTGTGAGCCATCATTGAGGATGGCCAGTGCTGTTACCTGTTTGGATTGAATAAGGGTGAGGAGGTCCCTCAGGGATGAGGGATCCCTTAGATCAAAGGAGTGGGTTGCACCACTGGTTGTGTTGGCAACCACCATGCATCAGTCACTCAAGGAGGTGAGCAGCAGGCTACTTGTCAGCCTTGGTGCTCTTGTCCTTGTCCTTTTTCTTTGCAGTGGTGGTCTTGGCCTCCTTGGCAGCAGGCTTTTCAACCTCTCTGATCCGCCTGCTCTTGGCTTTCTTCTTTGGAGGCTTGGCAGCCTCAAGGACCCTCACAGAGAACCCTGCTGTCATCTGACACTTTTTGATCGTGGCAGCATCAGTGACAACCTTGGTCTTTCCCTGTTCAAACTTGGTTCCCTTGATCCTGTATGACTTGCCAGCGTTGTAAGTAACTTCAGCTTTCATTGCTTGTCTCCTTTTTTGTTTGGTTGTGGTGATGGGTGCCAGCCACTATCAACCAACACCCTCACCCAATTCCAATCAGCTTGATGTTTCTACTTAGGCAGTAGGAACAGCAATGTTCTTGACTACCACAACAGCATCAGTCTCCTCAAAGGTGCAGAACACCTTAGCTGAAACGGCATACTCTGTGGTTCCACGGTAGATATTCCGCTGAGACTCAACCCTGATGTCTCGACCAAGGCAGATCAGCAGATTGCTTGGAGGAGTCAACAGCATCATGCCAGCAGCACGATAGGTGACCTTGACAGTGGCACCAGCACCAATGGAACCACCACCCAAACGAGTCCAAGTGCCATTGGTTTCATCAACACTGTAGTCAGTCCCCTCAATGTAGGCAGCCTCAGGGTTGTCACCAAGAGTGGTGGGGGTGATCACAACATCAGTGATCGGACCATAGCTCAAGGCAACAGCAGTGGTGCCATCATTGTTTGCAACAGAGTTCTCACAAACAAGAGGCTCACTGTTGAGCAGAGAGACAGGGACCATCTCAATGCCATAGGCAGGGACATTGCCAGTGGCAGCAAGTGCATTGTCACCAGACTGTGTGGCTCTGGTGGAAACGCTTTCACGGTATGCCTGCTCATGATCCCAGGACAGCCAGAACTTGAGTGCTGCCTTGTTTTTCTTGAACTTGTTTGGCATGGCCTGAATGGCTCTGCTCATCAGAGCAGGAGACATAGGATCGCCAGCAGCATCCACCACATGACCAGACTGAGCATTTTGCAACCAGCCATTGAACAGAGCAAGATAGTTGTCCTTGACATAAAGGCTGGCAGAACCACCCTCCACCATCTCAGACTCAAGCTGAGCAGGACCAACAGTATTGCCATCCCAGAAAAGCTCCTCAACGTTATTGCTGAATCTGGTGGCCATCAACCTAACAATTGTGTCCTCAATATCGTCCCCTTCGATGGACTCCTCTTTGATGATGTCACCAATCTCAAAGGGGACCATGATCTCATGGTGCTCAAGGGTCACCTTGGAGCTTTGGACACCCCTCCTGATCATGGGGTCAACTGCCTCAGCCTTGGGGACAGCCACCCTGCCTGCCACAGTCAGCTTTTCAATGAGCCTCTGTGCAGCCTTGAAACGGATGATCCTTGCACGATCCATCATGCTGGACTCATCGATCACATAGTCAACAAACCTGTTTGACTGCTCAGGCTCAAGCAGGCCAGCGTTGGCAAGGTTGGCAGTGGTGATGGCTGCTTTCTCCATCAGTTCTTGGTTGGTCATTTCATTTCTCCTTGTTTGATCAAATCAGTGGGTTGGTCTTGGTTCTGACCTACTGCAAGAAACGACCACCCCAAAATGGCTTGTCTTTCTTCTCAGTGGCCTCAGCATCACCACCATCCTCACCACCATCACCCTCACCAGCAGGAGCAGTCTCATCAACCTCATCCATCCTCTTGGTGAGCTTGTCCAGACCATCAGAGAACTTGTCTCCCATTTCCTTGATGGTGCTGGTCACACCCTCAAGACCCTTGGTGACAGCCTCATTGATCTGCTCCTTGACCCAAGACTTGGTGACAGTCTCATCACCATCCTGCTTGTCCTCAGGCTTGGCCTCCTGCTTGTCCTCAGGCTTGGTGTCCTTGTCATCCTTGTTCACCTCAGCCTTGTCATCAGTCTTGGTGTCCTTGGTGTCTTTCTCATCCTTGGTGCTCATGTCCTGATCCTCCTCACTGGATTTTTGGGTTTTGTCCTTTTTCTTGTTCTTGTCCTGTGGCTCACCCTTGATCTCACTGAGGAGGGTGACCAGAGTTTGCACTGCTTTCTCAAAAGCAGAGAGCCTTGATCGTTTCATCTTGGCTCCTGCTTTCTGGATCATGATCTCAGGGTCCTCACCACCACCAGCCACCACAAACACCTTGAGGGTTCCATCCTGGTTGGAAATGGAACCCTCATCCTTGGCAAGAGGAGCAAGCTCAGACCCAATGGCCTGACACTGAGACTCAAGCTCAGACTCCCCACCATCCTCAGCTTGCTTGGCCACGATCATCATCTGACCAACAGCCTTGCTCACTCTCTCCTCAGCCTCATGAGGGGTGAGCTTGGCAGTCTCAACCTTGTCCACTGGCTTGCCAGCAAGAGCCTCAGTGATGGAGCAAAGCTCATCACAGGACTCTTGGGTGATGGTGTCACCCTCCTCATCCTTGAGGGTGGCTGCCAGGACCATCAGACGATCAACAGCCTTGGTGGCTCCTCCCTCACCCTCCTCATCCTTGTTCACATCAAGGAGGTCAAGGATGCCATGCTCATCCACTGTCTCTGTGTCTTTGTTCTTTGCCATCTTTGGATCCTCCTCTTGTCTGATGACCTCAAGGCCATCCTCTGACTTGACTATGAGAAACTTTCTCCTGATGGCTGGTCTGTCCACAACACTCACCTCCCTCACATCCAAGTCCTCTATCTCTGTCTTTGCGTCAGACCTCTTGCCACCTTTTGGTTTGGTTGCCATCAGCTTTACCTTTTGGGTTGAGCAGTCAGTGACTAAGTATAACTAAACTTTGGTTCTCCTTGCAAAACCTCCAATGGAGAACCCTGTAAACTTGCCTGACTTGATATCTTTCCACAGTTGGTCATCCAAGATGTGATACATGAGGAGCCAAGAGCCTTTCTTAACCTTTTGACCATTGATAGTCAAATTGGTTGGAGCAACATAGCTCTCATAGATCTCAATCTTGCTGTTTGCAATCTGCTTGTGCTGGATCCCTCTGTCCTGCCACTGAGCCAACCACTTGTGAGCAGCAGCCTTGATCACAGGAGGCTTGATGGTGTCTTTCTGGCTGTCCACCTCACCAGGCTCAAGGGCAATCCCAAAAACAATCTGCTCCTCCTCATCTGCTTTCTCAATGGGGAGAAACTTGACTGTCCTCTCAACCTCAGCACCATCATCAGCCTTTGGCATGCAAGAGCAGACACCACACTTGGAACACTGAGGGTCACAGAGCTTGTGGGTGCTCTTGCTTTTCTTGAGCACCCCAATCACAGCCTTGACACCATCAGCACCCTCAAAGTCTATAGTCCTGAATGACCCCTCTTTGAACTCACCTGGATCTCTCTGCCTGAACCTGAAACTTGTGCTTGTCTCATCAGGACCCTTGCCTTTGTGGTTCACCTTAAAGTCATGGTCCTTGATCCATTTCTTGGCAGCAGCCAGGGTCTTGAACTTGTCTTTACTGAGGATCAAGCTCTGGAGTGTTGTGGTCTGCTTTTGCAGCCTCAGCCTCCCTAGCTCCCCACCACCAAGCTCAAGCCTCTCCACAGCAAAGGAGGCTGTCTCATCATCAAAGCCATCCTCCATGGCATGAGGGAGGTCCCTCCTGGCAATCTCCTGAACCACCAACAGGTGAGACTCAAGGAGGTGATCACGATCAAGGTTGGCTGCCTTGTGCAGCTTGCCATGGAGCCACAACAGATCCTCATCAGTAGCCTTGGCAAGCTCATCAGGGAGGATGTGATTGATGGTCAGTCTCATTGGGTCACCTCTTAGGTTCACAACCTTTGTGAACCTATTTTCAGATTAACAAGTCAATCCAATCCCACACATCCTCAACCTTGGCAACATCCCTCATAGGCTTGTCCCCTGACTTGAGCTTGCTCAGATGGCTGTCCTTGTTACTGAGAGACTTGATGGAGAAAGCACCATAGATGACTTTGCTGGTGGTCCTCACTCCAACCCTCTCAGGGACAGACCAGCCAAGAGCCTGCACAGAACAGCCTGCACCCCTTGCAGCCTTTCTAACCTCAGCCTTGAGCCTGTTCCAAGCTGTCTCTCTGGTGAACTCACCTTTCTTGCTGTTCACTTGCTCAAAGAGATAGCCATAGGTCACCAAGGCAAGCATAGGCTTGTTTGGCCTGTTCACCTTGAGGAAAGCCTTGAGTGCTGTGAAAGGGTGGCCAAAGGGGTCAACCTCCAACAGAGCCACATCAGCTTTCTTGATCTCCTCATGATGACTCTTGAGAGCCTTTTTCCATGAGGTGGCAAGCACTGTGGCTTTGGGGTTTCTCCTCTTGTATGCCTTAGCCAGAGTGGGACTGATCTCAATGGCAAGGTGTCTCAGTCCTTTGACAGTAGCAACAGGGGAGGTGCCTTTACCTGCAAACAACTCAACAGCAAAAGCACCTTTCCTCTTGGGACACCTTTTCAGAGCCTCAACCTGAAACTCTCTCTTGGCTTTGAAAGCCTGCCTCACCACACCCTCTCTCCTTTGACCATCCTTGGAATGGTCAACCACACTCTTGCCTTTCTCTCTCAGTTCTATGTCCATCAGTCCACCACAGTCATCTCAGTTCTGCACTGTCCATGGAATGGAGGGATCAGGGTTGCATCACTGGCCTCAAGGCTCCTGGTGGCCTTAGGTGATCCTCTCTTGGCTCCACCAAGGATGTTGCCAATCTCACTTGCACTCAACCAGGGTGAGATCTTTTTGACTGCTCTTGGTGTCTTGGCAGCAAGCACAGCATCCATCTGAGAGGAGGCAGCAGAGACAGTGATGACTTGTCCATTCATCTGCCTGCATATCTTGCCTGTCCGATCATCATTTGGATTAGTGAGCCTGAGCCTTTTGATCCCACCTTGCTTGTATGCTGTCAGCCTCCCATATGTCCTGGCCTGATGTGAGGCTGTTGAGGCCACTTGCCTGAGGTAGTGTTCTGACCTCCCTGCATACCTTGCAGGGATCTGAGGAGCATACTTGGTTGGACCTTGAGCAGCATCCACCAAGCCAAGCTCTTGCCTCAGGACTTTGCCTAGCTCCTCTGCTGCCTCATCATGACCCAAGCCTCTTTGCAACAGGACATCATTGCTCACCCCTCTGATTCTCCTGCTGAGCTTGTCAGAGTAGAAATCACCCACCCAAAAGACTTGCTGCCTGTTGATGGCTGCAACTGCTCTCCTGTCCACCAGATCAAAGACAGGCTTGAACTTAGCCTCTTTGGCTCCAATCTTTTTGGCAATGACCCAAATCTCATTGACCCTCTTTTCTACAAAAGCAATCTGTTGCTTGGTGAGAGGGTCCTTGAGCTTGAGGCCAAACTTGGCAAGGAAAGCATTGATCCTGGCTTGAGTGTAGGGACCTTTTCTGAGGGTGCTCAGGGAGCTTGTGAGGGTCTTTGCTGCCACCCCTTGCCAGGCTGAGGTGATCACCCTCCTCATGGCCTCCTCAACCTTTTTGCTCTCCTCAACAGTGCTCACCTTGACAATGGGAATGAGCACTGAATCCACAGCACCCCCAAGCTCAAGGAGCCTGAGGGTGCTGATGGATTTGAGATCAAGAGGTGTCATCTGCTCTGACTACTTGAGTTGAAACTTACCACCCCAAAAGCTCACCTTGTTCACCTCAACCTCAACCTCCTCATGAGCATCAGTCTCAGTGACCTCCTCACCATCCTCACTCTTGGTGGTGTTCTCCTTGACAGGAACAAACTTGGCTTTGACCTCCTCAGGCTGACCAAGCTTGATAACTCCCTTGTCATCTCTGTCCAAGCTCATCCTGAATTTCTTTCTTGTCTCAATGTCCAAGGTCACAATGTGATCCTTGAAAATGTGAGTCAGGATGAGACTCCTGTTGAGCTTGCTCTTGGTCCTGGTGAGAGCTTGCATGATCTTTCGAGGCAACTCCATCAACTCCTCACCATCCATCAACCTCACCTGCTTTTCTACTTCAACAAAGTGTTTCATCTGATCACTCCTGTTCATCAAGGTCCAACACCCTTGACTCAAGCTCATCCTCAATCCTCTTTCTGAGAGTGAGGAGGCCATTCACTAGCTTGCCTGCCTGCTGGTCTGCTGGTGCTGGTCCTGGTTTCTTGGCACTGCCTCCACCCATCCCTTGCTGAGCTTGAGCAAAGGAAATGGAGAAAGGAACATCAAGGTCAATCCCCTTTGGCAAGGGTCCAATGTCATCACCAAAGACATCTTTGACGATCCGATCTGCTCTCCTTGGGGTCATACCTCCTGACCTCTCAGCAAAAGCCATGAGCCTGATTAGCTCAATGTCATCTGTGATGTTTGGAGTGTTGGATCGGAATGTGTGAAACCTTGCACCCCACCTTGCAAGGATGAACCTGTTGATCAGGAAATCATCCCTTGCCCTCTCAGGAGCAAACACCTGCTCATCAGCAATGTCCCTTGAGGTGTCTGCTGTGGCTCTGGTGTAGTCATCTGCTCTGCCAACAAAGATGGGAGGCAACCTGAAAGCCTGCCTCACCTTGTCTCTATTGTTCTTGTCATACTCCTGAAAGAGTTGATCATCCTTTTGCAGTTGCGCCAAAGGCTCAACTCTGATCTTGAAGTTTGCAGGGGTGGGAGCACCCTCCTCAAGAGTCTCACCCTCAAGGATGAGAAACTTGGATCGGTTGAGGCTGTTTGCAACCTGCTGCTCTGTCCACTCTCTCAGCCTGGTGATGGATGCCTCAGTGAGAACCCCATTCTCCACAATCACAAACATGGAGGGGATCATATTGTTCCTGAGGCTAGTCCAATTCAGCTCATCACTGGACCTTGAGCCATAGATAGAGAACAGATTGCCAATCCACTCAGGCACCCCATAGGGAGTGAGTGAACTGTGCACCCTGAAATGGATGAGGCTGGTTGCTCTCATTCCAGGCTTGGTGTCCTCATCATACTCACCAGTTCTTTTGTTGAGGACTCTTGGATCACCAGCCTCCTTGAACCAGATTGGCTTTCCCCTCCTAAGCATCACAAACTTTCTAAACCTGTGATACATAGGCTTGTGCTCAATGGTGAAATTCTTGGCAGGGTTCACCCAAGGAACCATCACCTTGACTGGTCTGCTGCATTTCTCAGTCAGTCTGATCTCATAGGATCGGACATAGTTGACAGCAACCAGATTGCCTGTCTTGGGGTGCTCAATCAGTTCTAGGTAACCATTCCCATTGGAGTGCTGATCCTCCTTTGAACCCTCCCTCAGCATGGTGAGGGATTTGGTTGGGTGCACAGTCTCAAGCATTGCTGTGAGAAAGGCTCTCTCCCTCTCCATCTCCTCTGCAAACTTCTCTCTTGTCCCCTCAGGCATCCTCCTTGCTCTGAGTTGATAGCCAAAGCCAACAGTGTTGGTCACCATGCTGCTGATGCACTGTCCAAGCTCTGTGCTGTTCTCTTTGAGGGAGGTGAGGTGAGCTAGGGGATATCGAGGTTGGATGATCTTGTGCTTGCCAAACTTTCTGTGGTTGAAAGGATCAGGCTCATCAGCAGCACTGGTTGGATGCTGGTGCTGTTCCTGGCCAGCAGGCATGTCAATGGCAGTGGCTTTGAGGATGGCAGTCCTTTTCTTACCATCACTGTCTTTGCCATGGAGCTTGATGGTGGAGGTGTCTCCACCCTGCACAACAGCCAGGCTAGGCTTTGCTTGTCTCTTTGCCATGGGGACCACCCTCCCTGATTGGGTGGGTGGTTTGGTGCTCCCACCCAAGAGTGAGTGAGGTGAGAGGTTAGCTTGAGGCTGTGGCTCTCACATACTGAAAGGACTCCAGATGAAAGACCAGAGTGACATTGGTGATGTCATCAGTCTCAATCTTGATGTTCCCATCAGCATCAGTGATCAACTCCACACCATGAATGAACTCAGAGCCAATGCTTGCAGCAGTGGCAAAGGTTCTCACAGTGTCATCATTGTCAGGTGTGCCACCATGAGCATACTTGACATTGTTGATGGCAGCCTCAGCATTGATCACCTCAAGGGTGCCAAGGAGCCTCACAGCCTCACCAGTCCTGATGGGAGTGGAGAGCACTGAGTTGAGAGCACTGATCAGATCGGAATCCTCCCAAGTGTCCACCACAGCAGCAGTGAAAGCAGCAGTCTCCACATTGCTGGGAACCCTGTGAGGGGTGAGGAGGTCAAGCAGTGTAGCAAGGTTCTCATCATCAACCTTGCTGGCACCCTGACCAATGTTGGCCTGACCATCAAAGTGGTCTGCTGGGATCTGTCCTACCTTCATTTGACACCTCCTGTTGGTTTCAACCTTACAAGTCAAACAGGAGGGAGGCTGAGCCTCCCTCCATGGGGGTTGATGCTTCTATGTAAGGTCTACTCCCAAGCCTGCCAAGAAAGCTCCTCACCATCAGCATCATTGATGTCAGCCAGGCCAGCAGGGATCCGAAAACCAGGATTCCCATTGCTGTCAGGAGCCAGAGGAGAGACACCACCAGAGGCAACAACACTCCTGGTGCCATCAGAGGCAGTCTTGACCATCCGACCATCAGCCATGCTGCTGTTCCACTCAACCTGAATGTTGTTGTCCAGATTGTTCACCACCACTCTCCTTGGCTCAAACTGGAGAGTCCTGATGTCAAGGTTCTCACTGGCATCAGCATCAATGGTGCCATTGCTGTACCGCGATCCAACAGTGCTAGACATTTTTCATCCTCCTTGGGGATTGGTTACCATGTTTCAAGCTGACTTGTGAACATAGTATAACGACAAAACCTAAGTCAAATCAAACCAACCTCATTCTTGCGTTTCTTCTTAACCCCTCTCAGCCCCATGGTCACAGCAAGGTCAAAGGCATCAAAGAGATCCTTGGGTCCATTGGGAAAAGCACACAGCCTCCTCTTGAACCTGTCATGCTGCTTGAGGATGTGGATGGGTTTGTCAGGACCAAAGATGGTGGTTAGCTGATTGGCTCTCACCACCTTGTCTTTGTTGGTCCAGACTCCCTTGACCGGAATGTGAGGGGAGAGGTATTGCATCATCTGCACCATCACATCCTGATAGGCATTGTTCTCAATGCCAACCCTCACAGCATCAGGGTGAGCATCAAACTGGTCATTGATCAGTTTGATCTGGCCTGGAAACTTTAGCCTAGCCTCCCTGTATGAGATCAGAAACACATCCTTGCTCTGCTTGGTGATGACCACAGTGCAGTGAGCAAAGAAAGCGTTTCTATCTTTCTGTGATGCAGCAAGGTCAACACCCTGCCACTTGAACCACTCAGTGGGTAAGGTGTCATAGATCTTGAAATGCTCAGGTGTGAAGATCCCACCAAGGCTGACACCTGCTCTGCACATCCATTGCAACTCAAAGGCTGAGAGGTTGCCTCTCCTGATCCTGTGCATCCTCTCTGTGGGAAACTGCTCCTCCCAAACTGACTCATCAGTTTCCTCATCCAACACACCAAGGGTGAATGTGCTGTCAACGTAATCACCACCCTGTTTCTCATTGGAGAGCCAGCCATACAGATCCTCCTCATGCCATCTGGTGCCAATGAGCCACATTCTCCCTGATGGCTCAAGGCAGGGGAGGAGGGTCTTGTAAAACCAATTGTGGACCTTGGCTCTCTGTCCCTCTGTCTGAGAGTTGTCATCAGTCACAATGTCATCACCAAGGATGATGTCATAGTGTCTTGATGGTAAGGCTGTCTCTGTTCCCACAGCATGAACAGTTGGCTCTTTGAGTCCTATCTTGGTCCTCTTGCCAACAATGATCTCATCATCAGCCCACTTGTCCCCACCAACCACAAAGTCACCAAAGGTGGCTCTCAATTCCTCATTCTTCTCAAAGTGGCTCTTGACTCCTCTGAGGATGGTCTTGGCCTGGCCAGCAGCATCAGAGGCCAGGAGAATCCTGATGTCAGGGTTGCAGACAATCTCAAAGAGGATCCTGACCTCAGTGCAATAGTGGCTTTTCCTTGCACCTCTGAATGAGAGGATCATCCCCTCCCTGTGCAAGTCCTGGTGCTCCATCATCTCAATGTGGAACCAGAGAGGAGCATCACCACCAGGAGGATCCTGGTGGCAACGATCCACCACAAACTCAGCAAAGATGTCTATCCTCTTATGAACAAGCACAAGCTCTCTGATCTTGGCTCTCCTTGCCTCCTTTGCAGAGGCATAGCCTGTGCTGTATACGTGCCTCTCCTTGAGAACCTTTTGACCCTTTCTAACCCCTCCCCTCCTCCTTTTCTTACCCCCCATTGGCCTCAGCCTTTTCTCTCTTGGCCTGGTGCCTCTTGGTGTCTAGCTCAGAGGCTATGCCTTGGAGGATGCCAGAGAGGGTGACCCTTGTGGTTGGCTTGCCATCATCAAACCTGTTGATGAGCTTTCTCAGTCTCTCACCAAGCTCAATCTCTCTTGGGGTGAGTGCAGTGGGTAGCTTGTCCTCAAGCTCTTGCATCACCAGTTGCCAAGCAAACTCTCTCACCTCAGCAGCATCAAGCCCACTGGCAGCAATGACCTCATTGACCTCTCTGATTGAGAGATCCCTTTCATCAGCATCACCACTCATGCTGCCTGCTCCTGCTGCTGTAGCCTTGACAACTCTTGGACAAACCACCCCTGAACTGTCCTCTTGAAAGGCCAGCACCAAACGTAATTCGGACCAATGAACTGACTGACGATCCATTTGATGCTCTCAGGGTTCTCAGCCCAATTCCGATCCAACACCCACCAAGCTCTCAAGGTTTGCAAGTATCCTGCTCTCTCAAACCTTGCTCTGAAGTAAGCAAGCCCAATGGGAAAGAACACAAAGCAATAGAGCAGGAACATGATGAACACACCATAACGCTTGAACTGCCTGAGGTGTTCCCTCTCATGCATCAGGCAAGCCCAAACACGATCCTCCTCTATGCCATTCTTGATCCTCCTGGTGTGTCCTGCTGACCAAGCTATAGTCATCCCAATGGTGGTTGTAAAGCCTGAAAGAAACCTCTTGTTCTTGCCAAAGGAAAAAATCACCACCAGCCAATGGAGAACTTTCCACCACCAGTGATCAGCTTTGAACTGAAAAGTCAGGTGAGGAAATTCAGACTTCAAGCTGTGTAGTAACTGGTCTAGCCTGCCTCCTCTGTCTACGTTTAGGCTTACCTTTCCGAATTGGTGGTGTGTAAACTTCTCTGATCCGTTTCTTGGGAGGTTTATGATTGAGGCTGTCAAGAGTCTCCTCCACATGATGTCTGTCTGAGGCCATCACACCATCAGGCCAGAGGGTTTCAGATTCCTGCTCTGCTGTCACTGCCACCATGAGCTTGAGGCTCTTGGGAGCCTCCCTCTTGAGTTGCAGCAGAGTTGAACAGAACCTCATCACATCCCTCAGGCTGTTCAGCACTATGACTTTGGTTGTCCTCATAAGTCAGACCCTTAGCATACACACTCAAGCAATACAAAGCAAAAAGTGAGGGACAGATTGACTGCAACCATAAGTCATGGTAGTGACAAGTCAATACAAAGGATCAGCAGATGGACAATGAGAGAGCAACACCCAAGGTGCCAGTCCAATTCAGGATCGGTAAAGCTCTCCTTGAGAGGGTGGATGATGCTGTTCTTTACAGTGACCACAACTCAAGGAACCTGTGGATGGTGGAGGCCATTGAGAATCAGTTAGAGGATGGAGAGCCAACACCATACCTTGTCACAGCAACCATGCTCTTGCAGGACAAAGAGACAATCATGGTGAGGCTCCCTGTGCTCACTCTTGAGCTTGTGGATGAGGAGTGTGATGAGAGGGAGATGGACAGAACAGTTTGGCTGCTTGATGCAATGCTCAGCCAACTGGCCAAGAATGGGTTTGGTAGTGAGTAGTCAGAGGGATAGGTTCACAAGGTTTGTGAACCTAATTCTTGGAGGAGTAAAACAGGGTGATGCTGAGGCAGTGAAACTCATTGTCAGAGGATTGGGTCACCACCCTATCAACGATCCTTGCATCAGGGTTCTTGTCCATCCACTCAGTGATCCTCTCACCAAGCTCCTGCCTCTCCCTGTGCTTGGTTGCTGAGAACACCTTGACTCCACTTATCTGGCTCATCATTTCCTCTCTCCTTTTCAACCTGCACCATTGCTGACAACCTCAGCACTGGCAATCTCCTTGATGGGTCCTGCCTCCTGCTCCAACAGAGGAGCTATCTCCTCCAAGAGCTTTCTCAACCTGTCCCTCAGTTTCTCAGCTTTCTTTCTGGCCTCTCTCCCTTTCTTGGCAATCCTGTGAGTCTCTGTGTTGAACCTCTTTTCAAGATCCTTGAGCCTGCTGTGAGGTCCATCCTGCTGGCTCTGTGCAAAGGCTCTCCTGTTCTCCTTGTCCAGATCATCAGCCTCAGATCTCATCACCCTTGCACCCTCCCTGAGCCTCCTGGCCTCCCTCTGCAACCTCTCAGCCTCATCCTGGTGCAAGTCTGCCTGAGCACAGTCCCTCATGGCTCCTTGCCTCTTTTGATAGGCTGCCTCAGTCCTCTGGTTGATCTCTCTGTCCAACCAGTCTGTGTGCATCTTGGCAGCCTCAATGTCATCCACCAAGGGGTGAGTCTCAACCTCAGCCTCAGCCTCATTGGCCTGCCTGTTCAACATCTCCACTTGCTCAAGGAGCCTCTTGGCTCTGCCGATCCTTGGATCCTGTTTCTTTGGCTTTGGCTTTGGCTTTTCATCAGTGGGGTTGTGGATGTGACTGACAACATACCTCATGGCCTTTGGCTTTGGCTTGTCATCAGTAGCAACCTCAGCTTGTGGTTTCTCATTGGGTGGGTTCTTATCCATGGATCCTCATCCTCCTTGTCTATCTCCACCAAAGCAGAGATTTGAACAGACTTCTCAGGTTGATCTTTGCAATCCTTGCATAGCACAACAGCCTTTCAACTGTCTTGGCTCCAAAGGCAAAGGAGACACCATGCAACTCACAGCAGGCAGGACAAAGGAAATGGCCAGCAACTAGCTTGCTGGTCATCTTGCCACACATGCTGCATCGATCAACTTTGGTCACTGACATTGGTTGCCTCCTCCCTCTCCTTTCTCCTCTGATACCTCCTCCTGGTTCTATCCCTTTCATTCTGCCTTTGGCAAGGCTCAGCATAACACACCTCACCATTTTTCTTTTTGCTCATGAACTCCTTTTCACAATACCTGCACCTCCTCTTGTATCTGGCTCTGTAGTGTATAGCTCTGCTCATTGCTGTTGCCTCCTCAACTTGATGTGAACCACGTTAGAAACACCAGGCTCAATGGTGATGCCAGGAGGGATCCCCATCCCTCTCACCTCAATGCCATCACCCTCAAGCCTGACCTCAAACCCTTTTGACATTGACTGATCAATCCAAAAGGTGAACCTCTCTCCTTTGACCTCCTTTTGATAGGGGAGTGATCCTTTCTTGAATTTCTGGACAGTGACACAGCGTTTCTTGAGGATCTGTGTCATCAGCAGATACACCTTGAATCTGGCCTCTCACACTCCTCACACCACTCCTCCTCATCATCCTCCTCATCCTCCCCATCAGCATCAAAGTCACATTTCTCCAAGACAAACTTGATGAGGTCACCACCAAGCTCATCACCAAGAACCTTGTGAACCCATTTGGTGACAGCCTCCTCAAGAGCCTCATTGCAGACAGTTTGCAACTCAGGGAGCCTCTTGCTGAGTCCCCTCCTTGGTCCCTTTCTGCCTTTCCTATATCCAAGCAACTGAGAAAGGAGTTCTCCCACTATCTCCTCAACCTGTCTCTTGATGACTCTCTCAACCTGCTGCTGCACTGCTTTCTTGGCAACACCCTCAATGAACTGCTCACTGATTTTCACTTGGTCACTCCTGGTTGTGATTGTTCTCTTGCTTGCTCTGTGTAGACATGAACTGTGGCCTCCTCATCCTGCTGTTGGGTGATCCTTGGGTCATCATCATCCACCCTGACCTTGTATCCACATTGCCTCAAGGCATTGACGATCCTTGCAGCAATGGTGGTCTTTCCTGACTTGGGTGGAGCCTTGATCCTGATCTCAATCACTGCTCTCCTCCTGCTTTGGCTTTGACAATCGCTTGCTCATGCATGACTTGCAGAGTGGTGTGAGGATGATGCCTCTTGGCTTTGATTTGTCAGTCCACTCAGTATCAGGGACAGAAAACCCAAGACCCTGACCATGGGGGATCTCAGCATTGCAGTCCTCACAGTGCTGCACCTCCAATGCTCTCAGCCTCTCAGTGAGCCTGCTGAAAGCAAGCTCAAGGTTTTGAACCCTCCCCTCCACAACACTCAGCCTGCCAAGCACCTCACCCAAGGTGTTGATCGTGGCATCCATCCGATCAACACCACACTCCTCAACTAGCTCCTCAAGCTTGATGATCCTTTGCTCAAGGTCCCTCATTGTCAGTCATCTCCTCTGGTATATCGATCCCCTGCTGGATCCAAAGGATCTCTCTTATGACATGAGAGGTCAGGCTGAAAAACCATCTCATGGGTGCATTCATGGTGCAGATCCCAAGAGCCTTGGCCACATTCATCAGAGCCTCAATGGCCTCCTTGCTCACACCCCTCTTGAGCAAGGCATCCCTCCTGCTTTCCATGGCTGTGATCTGTGGCATGGTGTTTATCCAATGAGGCACCCCATAGGCAGCAGCACCCATGGTCTTGACCAGAGATCTGAGCTTGGTCTTTGTTGCCTCATCTGGTGGTGTGTTCAAGGTGTGCAGTGGGTCAATGATGTCAGCAGCAAGAGCAACCTCAGGCTCAACACCAAGCATGGTTTGTGAGACAACCCTCATGCTGTTGGTGTATGCCTTTCTCACCACCCTGGCAGGATCAACCTTGGCCTCATTTGCACCAGGGAGTTGATCTCTCAAGTTGGAAAGGTTCTCAAGGACCAGCAGCACTGTGAGCTTTTGAGCCTCCTCCAAGTGCTGCCTCTGTTGCTCTAGCTCACCAGCAACATCACTCATCCCATCAAGCTCATCTCCCATCCTCTTTCTCCTTTTGCTCTGCTCTCTCAACTGCCTTTTGATAGAGCCTCCTGCACCCCATGCAAGGAGTGGTGTTGGGGTGGTCCATCAACCTATCATGCTCATCAATTGGAAAAGTCTTGTCCAAGTTCTTTGAGCCACAGAGAGCATGGATCCCATCAACAGTGATGTGGAGGGTGCCAGTTACCTCAGGCTCAGTCTCCTCCTCTTTCTCCTCCTCCTTGTCAATCTGAGCAGCAACCCACTCCTCAAGCCTCTTGAGCCTGATGGCTAGATCCTCAAGGGTGTTGGCTGGTGGCTCATAGTCATCACACAAGGAGAGGTGTCCAAGCATGGCATCACAGAACAGCTTGGAGCAATCCACTCCCCTCTTTCTTAGCTCATCAAAGGCATGTTCAAGGTCAACAGGAATATAGACAGTAAACTTTGGCATATAGCCTCCTATCCACTAGAGGACAGCACTATATGGCACTGATGGAGGATTGTCCATCACTATCATTGGGCTGAGGAGTAGATTCAAAAGGTGGAGAGGAGGCTTGGAGGAGAGGCCACCCAAACCGCGATCCCTGGCAGGGTTGCTAGTCTCTTGGGTCTATGGTGGGAGCCTTGAGTTGAGCTTGGAGCTTGACCTTGATGACCCTCTTTCCCTCCCTGGTAGTGTTCTCAATCATCACATCACTTGGGTCCACAAAAGCAAGTTGTCTCTCTGAGAACTCAACCTCATTCACACCAAGTCTGTTCATCATACAGGCCATGATTTGACCAAAGCCTTTCTGATTCTCAACTAGATGGTCAACCTGCTGCTCAAGGTTCTCAACAGGGTTGGGGACCTTGGTGATTGCATCAGCAACTTGCTTGGCTGCATCCATGGCCACACTGAGAGGAGGATCATCAAGGTCCCTTGCACATCTCTTGCACCTTGTGGGTCCACCACCAACCAGGCAACCACAGTCAATGCACTCTCTCACAGTGCCAAGGCCAGCAACAAAAGCCTCAAGGCCAGGACCATCAACCTTGGCCTCATGTTGTTTGTTGTGCCACCTCTCAGCATCCTCAGTGCCATAGGTGAGAAAGGCTCTGTCAGGAGAGTGCTTGTGCTTGTCCAAGTCTCTCTTGAGCTTGTCAAGCAAGTCCTCTGCCTCCACAAACCTGTTGCACAACCTCATCTCAAGAGCCTCAACAGCAGCAATGGGGCAGTGACCATCATGAGTCTCAAGGGAACCATGGCAGCAGCCACAGTGAACCAACCTCTCAACTGTCCTGACAGCCTCCCAAAGTTTTTGTTGGTCCTGTTTCCCCTCTGCCTCAACCTGTGCAAGATGGTTCCACCATGCCTTGTCTGGTTGCTCTGGCTCCTTGCAGTCACCACACCTCACCTTTTCAATCTCCAGAGGCTTGCCACATTCACAGCAATCAACTTGGATGCAGGACTCACCCTCAGTGGTGATGACTCTCAGAGGTGGGAGGTTGTCAACGTCTATCTCTGGCCTGTTCACCAAGTCAACAAAGGCTGAGTCTGCTGCTCTCTGCACCTCCTCAAATGACCTCTCAACTGCATTGTTCCAAGCCTCACTCACCTCATCTGTTCTGCTGTTGTGACCCACCCTCCTCCTTGCTGTTTGCAAGAACCCATTGAGGGTGTCTTGGAGTTGTCTGAGATCTTGGTCAAGCAACTCTTGCACCTTGCACAGCACATCATATGCCTCAGCAGGATCAGGGTCAGCCAAGAACTCATCAAGCTTTGTCTTTGATCTCATCTGCTGTCTCCTCTAGCTCTGGCTCTATGTGAAAGGGTGCTCTCTCCACCTTTCTGATTATCAGCTTTCTGCCTTGTTCAAAGCCTCTGTTGTGTGCTGCCATGAGGCAGAGTTTCAACATCTCACCAGTGGTGGACTTGCCATTAACCATCAGACACCCTGCATCCACATCAGCTAGGTTGAGATAGTGCTTGGCCTGGTTCTCATAGAACTCCTCATCAGCCTCAGCAGCCCACACCTTTTGGCTCTCCTGACCAGCAACAAAGGCATTGTGCAACTCTCTCATCAGCCTTTGCTTGAATGGCAATGCTGTTGGAGCACCAGCAGGGTGCACCCTCATTCTGAGAGTGGTGGGGACCCTATAAGCATCAAGCACCTCATTGATCAACTCTGACCAATCATCTCTGTTGCTCATGAACCACCTCACAGCATCCACCAAGGTTGATCCTCTTGGTTGTCTGAGAACACAGTGAACACCAGGCCACAGCCACAACACTCATCAATGCAATCCACCATCCCTCTGAATACCTCCAACCTCTTGCTGATTGCAAGGCAACTGTTCTTGATGTCCCTGGCTAGATGAGGGATACAAGCAACCTCACTGTTCAGCCTGATCTCATCATGGTCACAGGCATCCATCAGGATGCTCACCTCAGTCTCATGCCAGCAGAGCCATTGGTTGCCACCACACTCAGGACACCTGAGGTTGCCTGAGGAATAAATGAACTTTGACAAGTCCATCTCAAATGGCATGGAGATCCCAACTTTCAGCTTGCTTGGTTCTTTCTTTCCTCTGGTTCTGATTCTTGCTTTCATCTGCTCATCTCCTTGCAAGAGCCTCCTCAATAATGCTCTGAATCTCTGGCTCATCATCCCCATGCAACCACCTCTCTGCAACATCAACAGGGATGCTCACTGTGACTCTCTCAGGCTCCTCACCAAACCTCTTTGGCTGTGGCCTCCCTTGTCTCAGCCCACCAAGACCATCACCAAGCTCTGAGGGGTGTGGTGTTCCAATGGTCACCACTCTCCCTGATGGACACTCAACCTCCTCCATCACAAGCCTGTCCATATCCCTAGCAACCACCTCACCCATTGGCAGAGGCTTGGTCCCTGGTAAGACACAGTGAAAGATGGTGGGAGCCTCACCTTGTTTCCTGGCAAGAGGTTTGATGCTGAGTGCTGCAACAGGCTCATCACTGATGGTCAGGATAACCTCTTTCTCAGGAGGCCAATACTTGGTCACTGGCCTGTCTAAGAACTTGTCAGCCACTTGCCTCACAGAATCAAACTTACCTATCACTCTGATCATCTGCTCACCTCACTTGCTTGCCAAGCTACCACTCAGCACAGCATGAATAATCACCATGCTCCATATATCAGTTGAGGTCAGTTGACTCAATGCCTTTGGGTCACCACTCCCACCACCACTGTTCCTCATCAGTTGGAGCACTCCCCAAATGATGGCAATGGTGACCAGAGGCACCACCACCCACAAAGCCTTGCTCAACACTTTCCTTGCATCCATAGGGCAATCTCCTCTCTTACTTTCCGCGTTACTTTTACCGTTAAAGTGTTCTGAGTTGTCAGCTAGGTTCTATCTCACCAATAGCAGTATCCACAACTGACTTGGCATCCAATAGGGTGAGGTTCAGATTGTCTTTGATTGTCTTTACCAAGTCCTTGTATCTAGGGTGTGGCTTGACACTCCCTAACTCCTTGGCCAATGCAACTGCTGCATCAAAGTCCTCATCAGAGATTGCAAAGGAGTGCAGTGGTCTTTTCAAACTCATCTCTCAACTCCATAATGGTGGTTACTTTCGTTTTGAGTGTTCAATCCAATTCTCTTAGGTTCACAAAGGTTGGTAACCTAATTGGTGCATTATGACTCTGAGCTATGCTCATAATAGGTTACCAAAGGTTGTGAACCTATTTGAATTGACGTGTCACCTGGATAGGTTCCCAATGTTTGTGAACCTATGACAAGCCATAGTGAGTGAGCAAGTCTATGAGGATGATGTTCCACAGCCTCTTGACCCATTCCTCTTGGCTCAGTGTTGTTGCCTCTGACAGTGTTGCTGCTAGCTCGTGCACTTGCTTTGCTGCTTGCTGACTCACTCTCTTTGCTTTGGCCTCTTTGCTCTCTGCTTTGTTGCCTGCTTGCTCACTTGCCATTGTGTTGCTCCTATGTGTAAGCCAGAGAGTATATCACCTATGCAGTGTGTTTGTCCATCATAGGGAATTACTGATTTTGGTGTGAGTAGTCATAATCAGCTACCCAACACCTCTAGCCAGCACACCTCTAGTTTCTCCATTCCCCCCACCCTATATGGCTGAATATGACTAGGTGAGGGGTTGTTTATCCTGGTGGTGTAGCTTTGCTCTTACCTCTCAACAATGTTCTTTGCTGAGGGGTGTGATGTCCTACTGTGGGGGTGGTCTAGGAATTACAGTGAGTGGTCAGGGTGGAAAGGGTGAGATGTGCTATTCCCTATCTATGTCTGTATTGACTCCCTTAGGTTTCACTAACCAGTTGGATTGTTCTGCACTAGGGGATTGTGCCTTAGGGGTTGTCTTTGTCTGGTCAGTTGTCTCTGTCTCTTTTCCTGGTGTGGATAATCTTTCTTTGTCTACTAAGAAACTCTGTCCATCTGCTGTCTGCACTAGGATTTTGTTTTGTTCCTTTGCTAATTCCTCATGGAGCTTTCTATCTGGATCTAGCTCAGGGATGAGTTGTTTCTGCTCATCAGATAGCTTGCTCTTGGGGACCTCTTGATACTTTCCATCTGAGTCCTCAGAGTAAACTTTTGTTCGATACTTCCAATCGGGAATGGCTCTGATAACTCCAAACTCATTTCTCATAGGTTTACGAATAATGCGAGCATAAGTGATGGTGGTTTGTGTTGCACCATTACCTTGTGATGGAGTTCTGTCCATCATCATGCTTTTGGCTTGAGTGCTCTCATCAATCGTTTCTATGAGCCTGGTGAGTTGAATGACCTCAGCCTCAAGCTCACCTCTGATGTCCTGTGCTTTACCTTCAATGCTCTGCCTATCTGCTTTCTTCTTTTCTATGACTCCATATTGGTGGCCTTGCTCCATCACCTTGTCATAGATGTCAGACATTCCTCTGAGTGCTTGGATGGCTGCATTGTACTGTTTCACATCAGGGTCATTGATGTAACGCTCATAGGTCTTTTGCAGTCTCCTCACTATGCTCATCTGAAAGGCAGCATATCTCACAAAGGTCTGCTGTGGGGTTGAGTTTGCATAGTGCTGAATCATTCTGTCTATGGCAGTGTTGAGGCTCCTGGTGACAACCTCTGTCCTCATCCCTAGCTCAACAGCTATCTGCTCAACAGGAACACCCTGAGCATACATCTTGAGGATCTGTTGCTGCCTTGCTCTGACTATGGCTTTGGGCTGTCTGCCTTTGGCTAGTTGTCTGACTGTCTTGTGTTGTGCTGCTGGCTTTCTCTTGCTCTTGCCTTTCTTCTTTTGCTTAGCCATTGTCCTGCTCCTTTGGTGGCCAGTCTACTAGATGACCAAACACATGCCAGCCACACCAAGGACAGCCTATGCTTGGGGTGACTTTGCCTGTCTCACTGATTGTGTGGTTCTGGTCTAGGGTAAGCTTGCCACTGCAATCAAGACAGCAGACACAAGGGACAACCTTTCCATCTCTCCTCACAGGAACCCATGAGCCTGGTTCCTGTGTTGGTGGCCATTGCTGTGGAGAGTGGTCCCTTGGTATAGCCAGGTTGTTGTTTGAGACAGGCTTATATTGCATCAGCTTTGTCCCTTTGGTTGAATGGTTGACTCCTTGACCCTCATTGCTCTGACTGTGCTCTCAAGCAACTCAAGGCTTGTCTCTGCAACCAACACCTGTCCATCATCCAAGTCAAACCGGAAAGCAACAGAGGACTTGCCTGACTGCATCCCACCAACCAACAGAGCCACCTCAAGGCCAACAGTGTGAATGAGCTTGTCACCCTTGTCAGCAAGGTCAGGCCAACAGTTATCTCCATCAAGATGCACTTTCATTGGAACCATTGTGTCTCTCCTATTTCATCACCCTTGAGGGTGGGGGTTGTGGGAATGGTTGGATAGTCAGCCTCTCTGCCTTGAGCACTGTTGTCCCTGCTGTTGGCTGATGAGTGGGTTGCACCTCTATCCCATTGACTGTGACTCTCACACTGTCAGGGTCTACATCAGCACCAAGAGCAAACTCAAAGTCAGTTATCCTCCTGGTGAACTGCTCACAGGCTTTGGCAAAGGGGTGGACCTCTGACATAGGACACCTCTCCTTGCCTTTCCAAAAGCAGTCAAAGCACATCCTGCCTTGTGGTGCTGGTCCTACGTTGATCCCCATTGGTGTCACTCCTGTTCCACTTGGTGGAGGTGTCAGCTTGTCAGGGTCAAAGGCTTTGCCTCTTGGCTGGTATCCCATCAGTTGCCCTTGCCTCCATCCATCACTGTGAGGTTGGGCTTGGGGTGCTCCCATTTGATGGCATGGACAGTCAAGGTCACCTCTCCTGTGATGACCACTTTGTTGTTGCACTGCCTGCACACATCCTCATGCTCCTCAAAGTTAGTCTCATCAAGGAGCCATTTCATTTCCTCATCACACCAAGGGCAAAGAGGGATCCTGAGTCTCATTGTCATAGGAACCTCACACCACACTTGCAACACTGCTTTGGCTGTTCCCTGCTGGTCATGATGTTGCCACAGTTGCAGCACTCCCAAGCTGACTTGTCAGGCAACTCACCCATCAGCTTTGTCAGTCTCAGGGAGTCAACCTCTTTGATGATCACACCAGGCTTGATCTCTTTGGCCATGAGTCACCCAATCCCTAGAGGTGTGTTGAACCTGTCTGGATCACCAGGATGGCAAGTCTCACCATGGTCACAGTAGACACACCTCCCATTGGTCCCCATCTCAAACAACTGACAAGCACCATGGTCAGGAACATGACAGCAGCCACAAGGACACCTCTCCTTGTTCTTTGAGAACTCAGAACCAAAGGAGGCATCAAAGAGGACTTGCAGGTTGCTTGCTAGGGTCTGACCAATATAGTTCTCAAGCTGTCCATCTCTCTGCTCAAGCCAGATGTCAGGCACCTTGAGAACAAGCACATAGTCAGCAACCTGATAGGCAACCTCAGTGGCCTGTGTGTATATGTTCCTGTTCCAATTGCTCTCAGTGAGTCTGATGCTCAAGCCTGTGTCCTTGAGCATGTCATTGAGTGCTGTGGTGATCTCCTTGACTTTCTCATACTGCTCTTGCTCCCACTGCTCATCTTTCACTGTTGTCATTGCTCTCACCTCTCAACTCAAA
>JABAHP010000087.1_pt2 | contig 26824 bp, 42 predicted proteins | sample 7062081 | NCBI WGS metagenome assembly JABAHP01 (sample SAMN14534357, study PRJNA622989) | marine sediment metagenome | biome: marine biome [ENVO:00000428]; feature: marine pelagic biome [ENVO:01000023]; material: deep marine sediment [ENVO:00002113] | place: India: Gulf of Kutch | collected...
CAAATTAACGGTACCACCAGTGCCTGGTATAACAGCGGTTCCAATTGCTAGTGTGTCATCAGTATAAGTCGTGTCTGTTCCACGTCCGAAATCAATATCTGAGTAAGTGTATACTGTTACAGTATCAGTCGCTGAGTCAGTACATTTAACAATATACTTACCAAATTTTAAATCTGCACTATCGCCAGCAAGGAGACCAACGCTTGCAATCCCTGTCGTGACATCAACCACTGAGCTTCCATAAACATTTGCGATTGAAGAAACATTTCCAGACGAATCAGAGGTATTTTGAGTGACCGCTTTACCTAAAAATACTTCATATAGGAAGTCTGGATACTCTGCAAAGGTTAGATTGATTTCTGTTGTAATCAGACCATCTTCTATTGCCCATGGGTATTTGAAAGAACCACCCGTTAACTCAACAGTTTCACCGGTAAACGCTAGGGTTGCACCTTTGGCAACTTTTACAATACCGTAAGGCACCCTTGTTGTAGTGTTATACATCGCAATCGAATGTATACCAAATAATGACCTTGGATTGGATAATGCCATCTTACTCTCCTTTATTAATTACAGTATGTTTTATCCTTAGAATATAAAAGAGAGAACGTAATATTTAATGCCAAGTAATTATTTTTCTCGACAAAGATATACTCTCCCCCGTCGTCTCCTGAATAAATTAAATCAACTAGTGATGCGTCTACGCCCTCAAATTTTATATCTGCTACGTTTTGTATGATTACTTCTTTTTCGTCGCAAAGAGCATCTTCAACCGACGCTTCGCCTTCGTGATTGTTTTCAAGCGTGTATATTTTTTTTGTTAATACAACAATTATTTCAGTACTCTTAACAGATAAATGCATACCTAAGTTTTGGTCACTCTCCGATGTTGAACCTATATAAACACCATACGCATCATCTAATAACTGTTTGTTATTCTGATCAATAGCTCTAGGCCTAACTATTCTTGTTTTAGAGGAATAGGCGTTTGATATTTTAGTAGCGATTGCATCTCTTATTGTTCCAGGAGTACTCATTGGTAAAACCTCCCTGACCTAGTTTTTAATTCTTGCCTATTGAGCGCGGCATCGCTGTTAGTGTCGACGTTAAAAACTTTTTTACCAATTCTTTGTTTAAAGACTTCACTTGCTTTTAATCTATCGTCGTTGTAGTCATCGCCAAATGCGTTAAATATTATTTCCGCAACCTTTGCGACAGTAGGACTTTTCAGTTTTGAATAATCCAGAAGTTGGTCGCCCGATTGTATTACCCCATTTTTGACAAGCTCATCTACAGTTAATTGTGATGCCACTACTATTTGCTCTTCCCATGTTGTTTTACCTGACTCATAAGCGGACTTAATAGATGCACTGTTAAATACTGGATATTCGCTATATAGCTCATCGTCTGATATAAATTTATACATAATCCATTTAATAGTTGTTCCAGCGTCTAGGTCTGCGGACAAAGATAATCTTAACCAATATCTATCGTATATTGTAATATCACCTAGACCTGTTATTTCTTCGCTACCTGAGTTATTTACTGTATCCTCGTACACCCAACCAGAATTTGCCTTATTAGGCGAAAAAGTAATAAGTCCATCTTGCTGAAAACCACTTGTCTGATCAATTACATCGACCGCCGCCCTCCATTCGTTACCATCCCAGTAAGATATGGAGAGTGTAGAGGCCTGAGTATTGGCCGTGTCAAATGCCATATAAAAACTATTAAAGGGATAGTAAGATCCAATATACAAATAATCGTCGGCCGCGACGATACCAACTGAACCAGTGCCAGAATGGTAATTATTTAAATTAACGCTTAAATCATTTAGTGTGCCATTGTCGCTAAATATAACTCTATAGTGCATTAATCACCTCTCAAACGCTCCTGCTAGGATATGACTCTCCTATCTTTTTTAGCTCTTTTTTATTTTTTTTTAATTCTTCTCTTAATTTTGATAACTCTATTTTCATATCATCTTTTTTGATCATTTTATTACCCTTAAATATATTCTTGGAAATCAAAAGTATAAAATGCCGATCCTGTACTTTTGTCCATTTCGAAAGTTAAAACTAAAGCGTCTGCGTTATTATTAACGTCTCTTCCTACATAAATATCTTCAAAAAGATCTGACACGCTTTCTGTGGTCACAGCATTATTTGCTAATGCAATCATACCGCTTAGTATAATATCTCCTCCTGTAAAACTTACGACACTTGTTAAAGTGTCGTGAATGCCACTTCCCACGGCCCACACAGGAGTAGTTAAAGTAGGGTTATATCTTAGTCTATACCTTAAAAAATCTGTCCCAGAAGCTCCTATAATAGCTACTTTCAAAGGTTTCAAAGAACCATTTAAAAAAGATGAATTAAGCCTAATCCCTGAAACTATAGTTTCCGTAGTAGAGGCGCTATTTGCAGTTGTTCCATTGGAAATAACTCTAACAGCCCCCTCTTGTTGTTCTGCTCCACTTGACAAAATAGCAAAACAAGAAAAACAACTTATTTGGGCCTGAGAAGTTGTTCCAATATTTTCACAATCGAAACGCATTGGGAGAGTAGGATTGGCAAAATAAGGGACTGTAAGCGTGTTGGAAACAAAATAAGTATATACTAGAACTATAGTCCCTTGTATATCTATAAAATATCGAATACCTCTTGAAGAAAGCCAACCGAATTCGATTTTAAAAACGGACTGTTTAGTAAAATCAGCGGTTAAACCTGACGGCCCATTGCCATCCAATGGATCGTCCCAGTTTGCTCGCAATACTACTGTATCTACAACGCTCCCACTAGTATTGGATCTTATTTTAATACTTATATTAGAACCCTCTATCTCAAAGAAAGTTCCATTATTATCATCGTGAGGGCCAAATCTTTCACGTCTATTACTTAACGGATTTGGTTTATATACAAAAAACACTTGCTGAGCATTTGCTTTATTGTATTGTATATTACGTCTTGTCTGAAAGACTGCACGGTCGCCACTGGCCGTTGTCGTATATAACTCAATCTGTGTTTTTGTTGCATTGCGTGTAACGGAACCCGAACCACTTGTTAAAATCGCATGATATCTTACGGTGTCTATTGGGTAGTTTGCACTATATTCATATAGTTTAAACGGTTCCGCTACTTCCAATTTTCCAAATATATCGAAATATGTACTTGGAAAATCTACCTTACCAGGATAAGAGGAGGTAAATAATTCGTTGCCTGAACTATCGTAAGAAGTAGTTTTCAATTGTGAATTAGAATTAACACTAATTCCACTCTCCAACTCTTCTAATGAAACTTTAAAGTTTCCACCATTTGTTAATGATGCGTTATCAAATGTCCCGTCCGCTTTTTTACCTGTTAAAACGGCCTTTACAAGTTCTGCATCATCTTCGTCTGTGATATTATCTTGTATTCGGTGACTCGACGGCTTACCATTTCCTTTTTTTAAAATAGTTTGCAAATCAAATTCTGTTTGATTTGTTCCTCCGTTTTCATAAACAACTCTAAAATATCTTTTATGCGCTTGAAAACTAAATGTTTTTTCAGTATTCGCAAATATTGTAAAAACATCTCCAAGACCGGCCCGCCAGGTAGTCCCATCGCTGGAAAAATGTATTTCTAGACCGTCAGTAGCACTCTCCTGATCAGAATACACATTAACGTATATTATGCCGTAGTCTAGGACTTCGGTTGCGACTCCTGTAAAAGTCGCCCCCGCCGATAATGGAGTGGATGAACTATTATTATCGTCTACATACCCAGACAATACGACCTCTAACTGGCCAGTATCATCTATGTCGAAAGTATTGCCATTGCCATCCACAGGTAAAACTTGCTTAACAGAGTTACGACTCCCTACCTGGACATAACTTTGCTTTATTCTATCGCTAATTTGCGGAGGCAGTGCCATAAACTATCCATGTTATAAAAATACTCACTAGATAATATTCGTCTAGTGAGTATTTGATATTTATTTCAAGAGCAAATAACTATCCTTAGCTATTTTATACGCCTCTTTTCATTAGCAAAAATTTCATATGCATTTTGCCCGCTGTTGCCGCGGCCGTCTCAATACCCATTGTAATCGTCTCGCCATCTGCAAGCTCAACAAACGTTCCAGGAGTCGCAGAAAGTACTTGAGCATCTAGGGCATAAACGGCCTTAGCATTATCACTCCAGAACTCTGTTCCTCCGGCATTTTTACCAAGGTCGATGTCAAAATCTGTTGCACTCGTCAACGCTGTTTCTACATCGGTCACAATATGTTGTACTAAAACACTACCATCCGCTGTTAATACGGTATAATCGGCAACAGCGCCGCCATCTACGGAAAAATCGTAAGTGACTGTTACGATTTCCGTAGCGTTTCCGAATGGTGCCCCTACCGTTTTAGCATCGTCTAAAACTGCCATTTATTACTCCTTATATTTTTGATCTGTATTTCTTGGACTTTTTTTAGTTACAATTCTTCTTAATGGTCTAATAGGGTTAATAAATGCGATATGTTTTTTATCGGCATAATAAACCCATATAATATCGAAAGGTATATTTATTCGGGCCAGGAGAGTTTTTAACTCTCCGGCCGAATTTGCTTGAATAACTTCTAAATTTCGATATTTTTTAAATTCACTGTTAATCATAAATAAATCATGTGTTGTAAACAAAGATATGTTTTAAGTCACCGTCATTTAATAATTTCGCACCTACGACCATTTTAGCTACAATTACATATCCAAATTGTTTGTTAGATACAAGATCGCCAACTTTGAAAGTTATGTCTTCTGACATAACTGTTCCCATAAAATCAGGATGAAAAAACAGACCTGCATCTTCTGTGGCAGTTGATGAACCATCTAATCTTTTCATGGCGCTAATTAAGCCATCCGAGTTATCCTCGAATAAATTAAAATTAAATCTTCTTGTTCCAAAAACACCCCCAACGACAGGTTGTTCATTAACATTATCAGTGCTTGTTAATGTAGCCGCATTTAGAAGATCGCTGTAATACTGAGGATCGAGTAATCCATACCAGCCACCCGTTTTCATCCATTTTGCCTGAGACGCAAGTTTACGAACACTATTTAACTGTGAAGCATTAAAGTCTGTTACGGAATCTACTAAATGGTCTGGCGATAACGTAGACGGGCTAACAAGGCTATAAAGATAGTTGTTAAGCTCAATATTTATGGCCTCAACCATTGACTGCCTAATCATCGAGTCGGCGGAACCAATTTGAGATTGTAGATCAACCAGGTCATCGAATTCATACGATACGGAAATAACCTGATCGGCCGTTATTGCTACCCTCTGAGTAGATAATTTATTTGTACTAAAATACTCATGACCTTCGCCTACGGTTTTTCGTGTGGCCGTTGGACGATCAATTTGACTTACATAAACAGTATCACCCTCTTTTTTTATGTCGCCCTGATACTCTCTGTTAGTCAAATTTGCCAAAATATTTGTTTCTAATAGTTCGGACTGCATCATTGGTGACCAAAACTTTTGGACTTGATCGCTTACATCTGCTAATAAAGTAGAACCCATAGAACCCCCTATATTACTTTTTAATTATTGTTTACAACTTCGTGGAGTCTTGCCTTTTTCTCTTTTACTGTAGGCAATTTCAACCACTGATCGTAAGTTAGTTTGGCTTGCCCTTGTGGTGCATTACTAGGCATATCGCCGCTGCTGATTTGGTCGTATAGCTTCGGATGCTCCTGGGCAAACTTATAAACAACTTCCTTGACACTATTTTTATCAAAATCGCTCGTATCAGGATCGACTAGAATATTTTTAGTGTCTACATAATCGTAATATCGTGAGTCGGAAATTTCCGCGTTGAGTTCTTTTTTGAGTGTATCTTTAAAGAGCTGAAGTTTATGAGATTCGATCATGTTCTTTTGATATTGCTCTTTTTCTTCTCGCTCTTTCTGTAATTCTTTTTCTCTTAACTCTAATAGCTTTTTATACTCTCCCTTTTCCTCCAGTCTCTTTTTTTCGGCCTCTTGCTCTTTTAGCTCATACGCCCTTAACTTTTCAGTTAATTCTTTGTTGGCCTGCTGAGTTTTTTTATGCTGACCTAAAACCTTTTCAAAAGTTGAGTATGCAACCGTATCATTTCCGATCTCACCTGTCTGATTGCTACCAGCATTATCAGAGTTGTTATCGGTTCCGTTACTAACAGTTCCATTAACAGAATTTTCATTTCCCATTTTAATAGCTCCTAATTTCTACGTCAATTAATTTAACTAAATGCTTTTTCTAACTTATCCACTATATTTTCTATAACTCTTTTTTTTTCTAAATTGGTAGGCCCTAAAAAAGGACGCGGCGGTCTGTTCCTTGACCTATCTCCTTTTTCCATTGCATCTGCCAAATCACTGTTTTTAATTCTTGCGTTTTTATGCCTTCCTAAGAATTCAAGTCGGACTTCTTTTTTTTTAATGGACTTGGGGGTAAGACTATCTAAAAGCTCTCCTGACATTGTAAGATTAGATTTGGTAGGCGTTGTTAAATTGCTTAACTTCCCTAGTTTTTTCTCTCTCTTTCTCTTCTTAATGGTAGAGGCCTTTAACTTATCGAGTTTTTCTTTTTTCTCACCTTCTTTTTTTACTCCATGGCCTGTACGAGTGCGACGGGTGATATCTTCGGCCAATTTTTTTCCTACTTTATTCATAAAAACAGGATTAAGAGTTTTATCTATTTTTTTTTGAGTTGCAATATTTACTTTATCGAATGCTATTTTTAAATCTCTGCTGGCCATAAAAACCTCACTCTGAAATAGATAAAACACCTTTCTTTACTACTTTCTCCATTTCTTTAAGCTTAGATAGTTTTTTCTCTCGCTCATCTTTTTTGAGTGGATATTTGGAGAGTATACCTTTGACTTCTTCTTTACTTAAATTTAAGAATGGCCTTGCTTTGCTAGTTTTACCCGTATTCTTTCCGTACGTTCCTAGAATATTACCCTTTGCTTTACCCCACTCACCTGAGTTAAAAGGAACGCCTATTTTTAACTCTCCAGGTCTATTGCTTGTCGTTTCGACAGCGGTTAACATATCGCCAGTAAGCGTTAAGTTAACCTTTCCACTCTGATCGGGCTTAAGCTTAAAGTCAGAACTTTTTTTATACTCTTTAGTATATTTAGATGCGGCACCACCCCACCTTTCTTTATTTATGCCCTTGCCCTTCTTAGTTCTTTTTCTTATATAATCGATAATATCACTTGCGATAGCTCGGCGTTCGACAGAATTATATTTTTTAGGTATCTTTATAGTTTCACTAGCTATATTAGTTGGCATCCTCTAACTCTCCTTTATTATCTATTTGATCGACCTGATCTATAGATAATTCCTCTATATTGCCATACTCTTCGTCTAATTCCCTCACCCTTTCGTCTAATTCCGGCCCTGTTAAAGTAGGATGCCATATTTTTAGAGCTTCTTTTGTTGTCGCAAGTAAACTTTGTTTTGCTTTAATCGCCCTATCTAGTCTTTCGTTTTCGGACTCGATAGGTTTAGGCAATTCATATTCTACTTTTACATAAACATCTTTACTCATAGGAGGTAAATCTTTAACTATGCCGCGGCTTAACCAATTGTTATGCACATTCGACATCATTTTCCAAAATCTATTTTCACATTCTTCGAGTACAACGGCCTGAGTTTTTAACGCTTGCATAGTGTCCATTTCTTTAATCATTAATGACACCCCTGAAAGACTGTTATCCGTTCTGGCCCTGCCAGCAGAACTGACTTTTATGCCTTTTGTTTCAAGCCATGCATCCAATTGAACCATTACATTTTCTATAACTTTGGATGTGTCAACTTCGGGCTTGATTTGGCCTATCTGCGGCGTTCTCTCCGCATCACTTTTAAATACCCAAAATACATTAGGATTTCTTTCCAAGTTTTCGCTATCTACGTCTATCCCATAAATAATTGAATAACTCATATATTTTAGGGCATCGTTTGAGTGCGTAAACATTAAGGGAATGAGCTTACCTATTTGGAGTAAGTCTGTATCGCTCGTCGGTAACAGCTGATAGTCTGAAACATTTCCGTACGTCGATGGTATAACTCCATAAATATTGATTCCATTGTTTTTTTCCATGTATTCAGGGACTAACTCTCCATCTTCATTGATCGCTAAAAACTCTGTATCGGAGTATAGAAAGTAAACATTTAAAACTTTGTCACCGAAAGATTGCTTACCCATATATTTAATAACTACCGTAGGAACGTTTGGTTCTATAGGATCGTCTGACCAAACTAGGAATTGATGGGATGGTATTACGCGAATTTTGGGCTTGCCCAGACTACTTATATATGGTTCGATCAATGACATTTTAGTGCTATTTATAAAATAATTAAAATTATTCATAAATTTATTGACATTTAGGTTTTTCACATACCAGTCAATAATCTCTTGATCACTCTCCGAAGGTTTATTATTAATTAATGCCGTTCTTTTTACCTCCCCAGAGTAAAGTTTGGTTAGTTTATCAGTAACCTTTTTAATTATGTTAATTGGACTAATGCCCTCAGCGGCAGACTCAGCGGCGGCCTTGCTGGAGAGTTGATTTTCTAAAGCTTTCGCAACATATGTGATTAAATCGCCTTCTAGTATATTAAATATAGTTTCGTTAAAATCGGTTAATTTTTGATTGGCCTTAATAAATTGTAATATAGAATCTATTTTAGACATTAAAGGTTTACTCATTGATGCCCCATTATAATTGTATAGTTCTTTGTTTTTTCTTTTGCCTTTTGATCGGATCGAGACGCCATGTAACATAACCTAAAGCAACTGAAACATGCGCTTTATCACCTTCTTTATCCCTATTTGCTAAAGTCTCCATTTCTTTTATTAATTCTTTGCATGAGGGATCTATGACTATTCTATTTTGTTTAAGCCTCATGTTCAACGTATTTTGTCTATCCCTTATAAAAGGGTTTGTTGTGTCCTCCACTGTTAGACCATAATTTCTAAGGATCTCAAAATCCGTTTTCCCAGAACTCGATGTCTTTCTTGCCTTCCCTGTGCTATCTGGGATAACTATGGGTCTATACTTAGGGATTAAATCGCTACATATTTGTGTGGCCGCTGAGTCAGTATTCGCATTATAATGGTCTAAAATATTTTCTTGGTAGCAATAAAATACACCGTCGATATATTGCACATATATGCCCTCCATATTATCAACATTAAAGTCCTGCCCAACATAGACTGGAAAGGATCTATTCATTTTATCTTTGCAAGGCTTTACATGATTTTTACGGTCGAATGCCCAATAAATCGAACCACTTTGTAAATTTACAAACTCTCCGAATAACTCTTGTCTTGCTAGGGGGTTGTCTATCCCTCCATACTCTTCTAGTAGCGACTCGTAGTAGCCTTCTGGTAAAAATATATTTTCTTTTGTCTTTGCTCTAAAAAGTGCAGCCTTATCAGTTATATTTTTTCCATCTTTATTTTCGAACTCATCGTAAAGCCAGTTGTAACCATTGGGCGATGTTGTATGCCGTTCATAGCGAGGGCCGTTTTTACACCTCAAACGACCTCTACAAACTTGTATAGCTTCTTTTTTACTAAAGGCCGACTCATCTGACAGCCAGTAGCCCACTTCTATTCCTCTTATGTTGTTATATTTTTCTAGTGAGTATAAATATATTTTTGTATTGTATATTTTAATATATTTTCTCGCCCCCCCTAAGACAGTTTTATAAGGTATACCTAAATAATCTAAATCGCCTACTACGGCCTCTACTGTTGCATTCATTAGCTGCGTGTAAGTATTTGCAGTAAGAAGCCCATTAGTATTTGGATATTTTGAAAGCATATTTAATATAAAATAACTACCAGCCGCAGACTTGCCCGCACCTATACCCCCTAGTAGTAAAGCTTTTTTACTTTCACACTTAAGAAAGCTTTCTTGATAGGAGAGTAGTTCAATAACTTTTTTTTCACTCATCTTCTTTTTTATTTACACTGTTAAAACTTACTTCAATTTTACCTTCGGCCTGTCCCTCGAATTTATTTTGCCATTTTAAAAAATAACCTAAGGCCAGTTCTATCGCTTTTACATTTCCACCTTCAGCCGTTTTTAACAAAGCTCTTACTACATTAAATCGGGTTTGAACCATATACCTATCGCGAAATTCCGAGAATTTCATTTTATAATGTTTCTTTATATATTTTTCTATTGTGTCGGTATGAACCTCAAAAAAATCAGCAACATCTTTTAGTCTCGGCCTTAATCGCATCAAGCTTTTTAATTGTTTATCTTTTTTCGGATCATCTTCAAACATTGAAGGTCTACCCCTTCCATTTCCTTTACCTCTTGCCATTTCTTCCTCTCTTTTTTCTTTTTTGAAACCACAAAAAAAGGTATTTAAATATACCTTTTTTTTTTATATATATTTTTCTATATAAAAAAATGGTTCCTTGAATTCTATTTTATATATTTCGTCCGTCATTAGGTGCTTTGGTCTTTCTTCTTTTTTATATATATTTTTTATTACTTTTATTTGTTTTAATTTTACTATAATTTTTTCTTTTCCTTGGTAGTGAAGTTTCATATATTCATACTCTTTTCGAAATATTCTATCGTAAAATAATTTCTTCTCTCGGTATTCGCATATTTTTTCACCGCTTAATATTTTATTAAAATAAATTTTTTTTATTCTTAAAGTTAACAATTTTTTTTCATTCATTTCTACCGCCTTTTAATTATTAGGCAACTATATAACTTTCCTTTTATTTTGTTAACTTATCTCCTTATTACTAAACCTATACTTTAAGTTATTTAACTTAATATCTTTACTCTTTGACTTGCGTTATATCTTAGGTTTGCGTTATATCTTATGTTTGCGTTATATCTTAGGTTTGCGTTATATTTTAGGTTTGCGTTATATTTTAGATTTGCGTTAGGTATCTGAACGTAAAAGTTTTTACCTTGTGCCTTATTGACTCTCTTTTTTTCCCATAAAACTTTCCTACTTTCAAATCTCTTTTAACATTAAGTAACTTCCATTTTTTATTTTTCATTCTCGATTTATACATTGGCACGCTACTAAATTTTGCGTATATAACACAATCTAATCTTTTTAATAAGTCGTCACAAGCTGCCTCTACAAGTTTTATGCCCAATCCAAACCCGATATAATCAGGGTGTATCACAACCCTGTTTGAGTGCATTATCAATTGTTTATTTTTCTTTTTTGGAACGTAATTACTAAAATTACATATGCCAACCTGTTCGCCTCCGTAAAATAAACCGTAAAAATAATTTTTCCCACCTGGTATTTTTTCACTTAAATAGTGATATTTACTAAAATATTTCCAAGTGTCTTTTGTTGTTTGCCTAACACTAAATTGCAATCTTTCGTCTCTTTGCCTAAGTGACCCCCTATAATTAATATACTCTTGTTTATTGCAGTCTATTACCCAGTCCGGCCTAACCCAATCGATTATATCGTAATGACAAGCAAGCAATATAATTTTTTTGTTATTTTTTCTTGAATACTTTTGAATGGAATGACTCATAACTTTTGCCACTGTTCTATCCACCACACTTGTCCATTCATCGATTACTACTACTTCTCTATCTTCTTGCGACATTAATAAAACCGCTTGCGCCCTCGCTTTCTGGCCGTTCGAAAGTGTTTTCAACGGCCGCATCCAACACGGCACGCTTGTCAGCCCTATACCAGATAATGATTTACTACATTCTTCATAAGACCAGCTTTTAGGAAGCAACTCTAGGATAGGTTGGTTCATATCGACGCTCTGATTAAATATATCATCTCCAAAAATTTTTTTTGCTAATGTTGTTTTCCCCGATCCACTCGCTCCCACAATTAACCCTATATTATAATCACTCTCCAAGTCTGCTTTAACAGATAAATTGTGCGTTAATTTTTTTTCTATATTTATGTCTAGCGAGTCAGCCGCTTTCTGTGTTCTAAAAGTAACAATCGGATCTGATTTTAAATTTACGACATAATTTTGCATTCTATTTCTCTCGTTTTAAATTCTTCGAATAAATCAGACTGCTCTAATTCATCTTTACAAGTTATTACTATCATGAATTCCTCTTTATCTTCGATCGGTGGTTCTTCTTTTTCATCTTTTTTTATAGTATCTTCTAAGTCAAAATTTTCTATACCGAGCAATTCGCAGTCGAAGTCGTCGAACTCTAATATTTTATCTTTTACCATGTCTAAATCTAAATGCGCCCAACGTGCTATTTCATTATCCGCGGTTAAGTCGGAATACTCATGCTTTTCATCCCTATAGTCGATGTACTGCACAGGAACCTCTTTAAGATCCAGCATTTTAGCGGCCCTAAAGCGAGCGTGACCTTTAGTTATATACCTTGACCTTGTTGACACTGTTATCGGCGAAGTCCAACCATTTTTATGAATAATTTTTGATAGTCTTTCTATCTGCTCCGTCGTGTGCTTATTATTGTTGTCTGGATGCGGCCTGAGTTGATGGATGCTTTCTATTCTTGTGTAGTTACATAATATTTTGGTCATAATATTTTCCTTTTTTATAGAAAAATATAAGTTACCTCAATGGATTAGTCAAGTAAGCTATTGTTATTACTATCTTTACGCATTATATTATCTTTCCAGTGCTTTCGTTTTTCATTTTTGAAATATTAAAACTTTCTTAACCCATCTCCTATTGCGTATGGGACTGTATGCCTCTTTCTTTTCCCTGAGTTATGCCCATATCCGACTTTATGACAATACTCATGGAGGAGAGTGCCAGCTATAAAGTTTGATGTTTTATTTTTAAGCGTGTACTCGTATATATAAATTGTTTTGTTTGATTTGTAAGTGTAGGCAAGAGAACCAGCGTTATAAGTACGGTCGACTTTTAAAAAGATATCTGCTTCATTATCCAATTCAGGGCTTAATTCCTCTCTTCCTGAAAGAATATTATTATAAATCTCAAGTTGAGTTTGCCCTTCACTCTCCCAAAAACCATAAAAAACTTCTTTCCAATAAACTTTCCTTAGGCCTTCCCACCTATACTTAGTTACTACATATTTATAATTTAATACATACATTAGAAATTTATTTGATGTATAAGTCTTGACCAAGAAAGACACTGCATTTTTAATTTTTTCTATCTCTCTTTCCGTGAACTGATTAAGCAACTCGACAGTAACTTTAAAGCCTAGTTTTTCGTCTGCTATAATCATGTCTTTACTCCTAGTCTATCACAGGAAAGTATTCCTTTTCGGGTAGACTATAATCGCCTTGGACAAACACTCTTAAAGACGACATTTTACCTCGCTTATGAGATATTTTAACTACATTTAATTCTATTATATATCTATCGTCCTTGATTACAACCCCATTTAAGCAGTCGAGAATTGCTTTAATTGCATTATCTATGTCTAGATAGGATTTTTGATATATAACGACTTTATAGGGTGGTTCTAGTATCTTAGGAGGTTTTTTTAGGTAAAAAAACATTTCTTTAGTAAATCTTAAATAAGCTTTACTAAGCCTAAAGCCGCCCGTATATTTCAGGTTAACAGTTTTTAAAGCGACTTTAGGCATATTTAATACTTCAATCATTTTTTTCTTTTATTATCTTATCCGTTGTCCTATACTTCAAATACCTATTTTTTTCTTGTTCGATTTTCTTATAATACTCTATCAAATATTTTTCCTTCGCTTGAAATGCCTCTTCCTTAGTTTTATACCTCCCAACAAAATATTGCTTATTCCCTATTCTTACCCTACATCTATATGGTTGGTTCGGTCTTGCTTTATCAACTGTAATTCCTGTGTAAGAATTATTCTGCATCTCCTAACTCCTCTCCTGTAATAGCATTAACTTTTTTTGTCTCATTGTTTTTTAATCCTCAACCTGAAAATGCATAGCATCGTAAAAACCACTTCCCAAAGTATCGTATGATCTATCCCAGTCACCGCCCCAAGTAAGCTTAGTCCCTTGCTCATGTGCTATGCCTAAAAATATTCCCGCTAATATAGCAAATCTTTTTCTGTCTTTCCAATCGCTTTCATAATTAAAAGGATAAGGTAAAATATCGAATGCGCGTGATTTTAATTGTTGCCCACTAACCACATGGTAACTATTTAACCGTCGAGACTTTTTTTCATTAAACAACTCTCTTTGTCTCGCCATGTCCCTAGCACCTTCTATAATGCTAAAGTCTATTATCTCAATGGCCTTAAAAGCAATTCTTACTAATCTATTATCGCAAGTGGAGAGTTCTTCTAAACTTGTTTCTGAAAATCTATACATTTTACCCCCAACAAAAAAAGGGTGTAAACTTATGTTACACCCCTCTCACTATAATGCAAATGCAGTCGTTGCCGTCTGGAAACAGCTAAATAAAATTGTATTTGATTCTATTCAATAATTGAAGTTATTTTTTTATTTCGTGTCTTAAGCCATGGAAAATTTTTGCTAAAAGGCCAGGTATCTGAGCAGTTATCAAAAGCTCAACTTCTTTCTGGATCTCGTATCTGTATTCAGGTGTGTCTAGATCGATAATTTCTTTGTTAAACCGTAAGGCAAATTTCCCTAGCACATTACAGAGACATGATACTGTTGCCTCGCTTGTCGTAAGGTAGGACTGTCCCGCCAAGTCAAAACTTTTTACTATATCATAACTGGCCTTTTTAAATTTCTGAAATTCTTTTGATTCGTGAAGTTTTTTTATTTTCTCTTCATAGTATTTTTTTTGTTCTTTACTTAACGATATGTTAGCTTCTAACTCCATTAAGCTTACCCCTTAAGATAAAAAAGATGGAGAGTTAACGCAAGCTTTTAGCACTCTCCATCTTGATATATGAAAAAAATTCTTTAATTATTTTTATATTTTTATGTCCTTAGTGTCAATTAAACTACTCTTAAATTCCCATCATAGTGATCGAAATATATTACTTCTGGGGCTATTTTGTAAGCAAACAATTTTATATCGTGTATGCTTGGCAAATTACCCCAATTATATCTCTTAAGCATTTCTATTAAAACTTGCTGTAATTCTTTAGGGGTTAACCAGTGCAACTCTCCATACATTAAATCAAGTCTATCCTCCGTATATTTTTCTTCGAAACTATGCATAAAGGAATATATTTGTCTTTCAAATTCTTCTTTTACTAACATATAACACCTTAAAAATTTAAATGACAGTTTTATACAATTATTTTCAAATGTTGACAACATGGTCATTGCTTATACAGATATTTTTTTTATCGCATTCTTTTATTTGCTGCGAAGATATGGCATTTTTAATGGCACTTCCTAACGTAATTAACTTTGTTTTGTTTATCTGCTCAAGCTCGATGTTTTTTATCCCTTCAAATGTTTTTTGTATAATATATTCTTGATAATCTTTTATAAAGTTATTGTACGAGTTATTATATTTATTTTTTATTAATTCGTTAATCGGCGTATAATGCTTTAAATACTCTCTTTTAAATTCGATAAGCTCTTTTATTTCCCATTGATTTAATTTTAAGACATTATTGCACTTACATATAAATTGATGTGTATAGTCGCTAAACTTATCAGACTTAATGCGCGATTCTTTGCAATTTATTATGCCCGTGTTGTAGCACGCATTACATTCATGATACTTGAATGAATTTTCTTTATTTTTAGGCGGATATAATTTATCTTTTTTCTTTTGAACTTCGTTGGGTGTAATGTAAAAATTGTTTGTCCTATTGCGCGTTATATCTATAAATACTTTTACTATTTGATGGCCATTTAAATCTTTGCAAATATCTTTAAATGACTCTTTGTCCCAGTCGCTTATTTTTCTATTATATATTTGCTCTAAATTATTAAATACTACTTGCCAATTGCTTTCATTTGTCATAAAGCTACCTCAATGTTTGGTGAATTTTTAAGACCTCAGTAATTTGCTTTTTTACCTGAGGTCTTGAAAATAAACTAATTTGCCCTCATTTTGAAGATTTTCTTTATCTTTTAAATTTTTTTCAAATTTTTCTTTATTTTTTCTTTTTATTTCTTCTTCTTGCTTTTTCTTTTGCATTGCTTCGTATTCTTGTAATTCTTTTTCTTTTCTATAAAAGTCGTCCATTGTGTATATTCCTGTATCGCTTTTAGCTTCTTGAGATAGGTTATTTTCAAAAGTTTTCGCTTCATGCAGGTATTTGGTCATGTTTTTAAAAAAGAGCGTTTGAGGACGAAAATAAGACATCATATCTTTACCGTCTTTATGCGTTTGCCCCTTCCAAGTATGATGCTTATAGTCAGCGATTAATATGTAGTCTTCACTTTTTTTATAGCCTTGCGTGTAAAGCTTTGCGAAAGATCGAATTAAAAAAGGATCGTCTTTTGTTATGTCCTGTTTTTTTATTGAATTTAAATAACTCATTACGTTATCGATGATGGTGTATAGTCCTTCTTCTTCTTTCTTCTTTCTTTCTTTACTTTCTTTATTCTTTCTTATTATTAGTCCCCCTTTTGCCCCATGGGTGTCACAACTTTCCAGTGAAGTGTCACCGTTTTGGATTGAATTGGCACATTTCTCGCTTTCGTGTGTCACACCATTGAAATAATCATCGCTAAAAATGCTTTCTATACATGAACTTGGGGTATTTTGCTGTGTCACACTTTTAGTATCATGAGTGTCGCAACTTTCATTCGAGGTGTCACAACTTTCAGTCGAAGTGTCACAGTTTTCAGGTGTAAGTGTCACAGTTTTCCCTGCGTCAATACCTTGTTTTAATGCGTCTTCCCATTTATTTAACAATCGTATAACGGAAGGTCTCCCTCGCCCATTACTTTTTAATTCTATAAAACCACCCTTAACAAGATTTTTTATTATCACCTCTAGTTGTCTTTTACTTATCTTTACGCGGTCATCCTTAAATCTTTCTACAAAAGATCTATAGCTAAATAATAACTCTCCTTTTTTAACTTGAATGTTATTCACTATCGTATCTTTTATCTGAACCGATAACATGATTTCGGATAAAACTTTATAGGCCCTTGCATCTTTGTAAATTTTTGTTTGTCTTATTAATCTCTTCATTTTCACCCATCCATCAATCATGATACTTCTCTTGTTTTGTCTATTTTTATCCTAGCTAGCATTGACATACATAATATATAATGTAAATTATTTTTAAAATAAAGTATTTACATTATATTTATAGGATAAGTTATATGTATATTGGAACTAAAATTAAAATGCATCTTTGTCAAAAGAGTTTTACTCAAAAATATGTATGTAAAGGTGCTAATCTAAACTACAATTTATTCAATGGATTTTTAAATGGCCGTGTCATTTTAACAGACGACGAATTACTTAGCTTATGCAACTTTCTTGAGCTTGATTACAATAATGCCTTGAGCGGAAATATTGTTGAGCTGAAAGAAATAAAACCGGTTAAAAAAACCAAATTGAGAAAAAAAAAAGATCCGCTAATACCTGTTCGTGAAAGTAAAGAAATTCAACAAATAATGACTTTTTAAATTAAGGCCTTAAAAATGAACCAAACAAACAATACAGTAGAATTAATGTCTTATGAGGGTAAGAGCATAGGCGAGATTATCTCTTATATACAATCTAATATTAAAGTGCCAAAGGATCAAAGAAATGAATTTGGTAATTTTAAATATAGAAATGCAGAAGATATTTTATCAGGTCTAAAGATCTTTTTAAAAGAAGGCTTATACTTAAATATGTCGGACGACATTATATTAATCGGCGATAGATACTATGTAAAGGCCATAGTTACTTTACATTATAAAGATCAGTCTATTTCAACAGTCGCCATGGCCAGGGAGATGTTGAATAAAAAGAAATGCGATGAACCGCAAGTAACAGGTGGCGCATCTAGTTACGCAAGAAAATATGCTCTTTGCGGACTCCTAGCAATTGACGACTCTAAACTAGAGCAAGTCGCCGATATCGACTCAGGTGTAGATCGAAATAACAATGGTAGAAATTATGGAAATAATAATAACAATAATAGCAACCGTAATTTACATCGCAATAATTCAAAGCCTAAGATAGATAGCCGCGTTACCCAAGAAATGACACGACTTTTATTAACATACACTAGTCATAATAAAGATAAGGAAGCCGTAAAAGAAATTATGGACTTATTTAAGCTAAAAAGCTCTCACTCTTTAAGAGATTTATACAATAGAAACGAGTATGGACAAAAAGAAGTAATTTCTATTTTAACAGAAAAATTGACAGGTGAGAGGCCACGACTGAGACAAGCGCAATAATAAAATAAGGGCCTATATTGGGCCCTTACCTACATTTAATAAATCGAGCTATTTTATGCAACATAAATTGTTTTTGGATCTAATAGAGGAAGCAGTAAAATTTGTTGACTTAAACTACGACAGCGAAAATGCATTATGTACTGTGGATAATAAAAATCTTGGAATATATATTTTATACTTACAGTTTACATCTTTCAAGGAAGGCTTTATCGATCTATGTGCAGACAATCAGTCTTGCGACACGAACATAAAATTTAATAAAATAAGAGATTATTTAATTACTCGAACTTCTCCAGAATTGGCCGAAATGATTAACTAGTGGAAAAAAAGAATGTTAAAAAGATAGGATCGGGCTGGTAATGAGGAGTGTTAATAAAATACGCACTATATTAATAGATATTCTGCTATTACTTTGTTCTATTTATGTTTCTAACAGCGTAGAAGATTATCATCCTTACGCTACTGAAATCATGTTAATACATATAGCAATATGTATTTTAATTAATATAGAGGTTTTAATTTTTTATGTATCTAAATTTATAAAAAAACTAAAACGCTAGCAGCAATATTACTAAACTTGAGCATTTAATAATATTTGTAGTTTTGTTTAATATGCTAAATAAAATAATTGCTAGCAAAAACTCTCCTTTGTTGGAGAGTTTTTTGTTGCTTAATGCAATCAGGAGATTGATAGTGATTAGCAAACAATCTAAAGTAAATTTATTTTTTATTTTTATAACAAGTGTATTTTCGTGTTACTTATTTATTAAAGTACATCCGAAAAGCTCTTATCGAGATATAGCTCTTTACATTCATCTGGCAATATGTATTGGCATATTGCCGCTTACGCAGTATTTTTCAAAATAAAATAACTAGGGAGCGAAGTGATGGAGACTAAAAAAAAGCCTACACAAAACCATATAATTGATATTATATGGAATCATTTAAAATAAGGAATATTTAAAAATGAGAGAAATACAAAAAGCCCTTGCCTTTAATGAGTTTGTTAATGAAAGATGCAAAGAGCAGTTAGCTACATTTGATGAAAAAATAGAAAGAATAGAAAGAGCAATCGATTCCGGAATGGATGAGGCCTTTAATTATGCGTGGGAGTGTCAACAAAAAAAAATTGATGAGGCCTTTAATTATGCGTGGGAGTGTCAACAAAAAAAAATTAATGAGCTTATTGAATTAATAAAATGCCATGCCCTTAACTTAGACACAGAAAAATTTTTAAAAGAGAAAGGACATATTTAAATGGATATACTCAGTGAATAAAATATTTTTAAATATTTACAGCATTTTAAAATGAAAAATATAAATAGGGGACAAAAATGACGAAAAAAACTAGTAAAAAACTTCAAAAAGCGATTGACGATATCGAGCTTATTTTAAAAAAAAATGACATCATGGGGATGGTGTCTTTGGCCGATGGAGAGAGCCATGGAGAGTTTGCCAATTTTGTTCAAAATGCGAGCTGGTCCATGATCGAGTTTAAAGATAACCATGATGGAAGCATGACCGCTCACTTGAAAGCCCACGTTAAATCTAAACCGAAAGAATCTAACATGACGGTAAATGCCCTTATTATATTACAAGACATGATTGCGTATCAGTTCTCAGTACTATACGAAATAATAAGTAATGCAAAAGAAAAAATCAGTATTGTCGAAGATGAAGGAGAGTGGGGGAAAAACGATTAGAAAAAAGGTATATTTGAAATTTGGAGTTAGATTATGAGCTACTACGATGTTGAATGCCCCTATTGCAAAGCCGAATTAGAGATTGACCACGACGACGGATACGGCTTTGAAGAGGATGAGATGCATTTCCAAGGGTGTCGCAAATGCGAAAAGACTTTTTCATATACGACAAGTATACATTATTACTATGAGGTCGAAAAAGCGCCATGCGTAAACGGCGATGAACCGCACGACTGGGGAAAGGTCTATACAAGTAGGGATGATTATTTTCTATATAGATGCCATAAATGCGGAGAGACTGATTGGAGAAAAAACAATGAGCAAAACAATGACAATTTGGAGAGTGTGGAAGGCGACTAGCAATGGATCTCCTGCAATCACTATAGGTTATTTTGAGGATGAACAGGTTGCAAGGGACATAGCCGCAAAGCTTTGTGCCTCAGGGGCAGACTCTCCGAGCGGCGTGACTGAATGCCATGTACTTTTAAAGGATAAAGATCAATGAAGAAGCAAGAGTTTAAAAAGCAGATAGATAGAATTACAGAACTATATATTTTAAATACTAATAGTGTGGCGGACGGGATCTATAATACTGTAGATGTTCTCAATTTAAAGGCCTTAGAAAGTATTGTTTTAACCTTCATGCTGAGGCATAAGCCGAGTACGTTAAGGCATATTAAGAAAGAAGAGGTTATGCAGTTTTATAGCGAATCTTTAGATCTCCTTTTACCTTCCATAAATGAAAAGATTATGAAGAGTATTAATAAAGTTACAGAGGCAAAAAAGAAAAATAAAGGATAAAGAAAAATGAGGATTGAAGAAAAAATACGCTTACAGGATCTAGAAGGTTATAAAGGAAAGAATAAAGAAGTTTTTCATAAGTTAGAGGCGGAGACAAAAAAGCTTTTTTCCTCCCAAGAAAAAGAAACTTTTCGCAAGTTAGAGGAGGAGACAAAAAAGCTTTTTGCCTCCCAAGAAATAGAGGATCTAACAAAACTTTTGAATGCGATTAAAGGTAAGTATAGCCAACCAACATATTATAATTTAATAGTTAATCTGCTAACAGATAGCTGTTTAAAAGAAAATATATTGGAGTATATGGAATTACATAAGCTATTCACTAGAAATTCTAAAATCAACTCTCCTTCACATAGGCATACGCTTAAGAAGGAGTTTATGGATTTTTTTGATGAGATTGTAGAAATAAAGGTGCTGGATCTAACAAATAGCATAGTAGAAAGGTTGAACAATAGCATTAAAGATTTAATGGATAAGAAGGTAGATGATGGAAGGTGATACAATGAGTTGGGATAAAATTATCAAAGATAAATACAATGGCTATGACACTTTAATAACAGACGAGCTTGATAAATACGAAATAGCAGAAGGGACAATATACAGAAGCACTATAGGAGTTGTCAAAAAAGGCATTTCCACAAAGGATTTAAAAAGGGATTTAAAAATAGACCAACAATTAATATTTGTTCCGAGAGAGCGAGAAGAAAGAGACAATTAATACCCTTAAACAAAAAATATCTAAAGGTAAAAACACCTATGAAATTGGACTTTTAAGTAAAGTTTATGTAAAAAAGTAAAGTTTATGTAAAAAAAGTAAATTCCATATAAGAAGGCTGACATGATCACAAAAACAAGACTTTATTTAGTCGCAAAAAAATACAAAAGGAAAAACCAAAAAGGCCCTTTAAAGAAAAAAGGTGATTATTACTATGGGTTCCTAGGGGGGCGGCGGATGATGCCGCTATTTTTGGACGAAAACATGCACGAACTAAAGGGCCAATTGCCTGAATAAATAAAATATGATTAAACCACACCCACTAAAAATATATTTAATGGTAATTGGCATGAGTCAATCTGAGTTAGCGAGAAAAGCAAGGCTTGATAGATCTAAAGTTAATTTGTTTCTAAACGGAAGATTCATATTAAGTGAAGAAGAGATAAATAAACTTTGTAAAGTAGTAAGCTTTGACTCTATTGATGAAATTGACGCGGTTATAGGAAAAATAATTAAAAAAAATTAACTATTTTTAATTATTTTTTACCGCACATTGCATTGCCCGTGTATCTATAATAATCAGAATTATCATGCAACCAACATCTATTTTGCACTAAAAACCAAGAAAATGATTTGCAACCTTTTAATCGATAGCATATAGATGCGCATTCCTCCACTGATAATACATTTTCATAATTTGCTATATCATTTTTCCAATAACTGCAACGCTCGTAAATTTTGAAACCTTTGTACTCGTAATAATCGGGATCGTCTTCTAATATTTCGACTTTTACGGGCGGAATAACTATTGAAAAATCTATGTCCGCAAATTTTGCTTTTCCATAAAAGTAAAATCTTGCATCTCCATTTTTATCCGATCTTTTAAAAAAGTGCGTGTTCTTGCTCCCTACTGGTATTTCATTAGGGTAAGGCTTCCCACCTGTCTGTGTTAAATTGCGCGTAGATACTATTACATTAGAAAGAGGCCCATACTCAATGCCTTGATGTTCATAAACAACTTTTACTTCGCCATACTCTTCTTTTGAGTAATAAACAAATCCATTATTCTTTCTTTTCATGCAGTCTTTCCATGCATTGACAATATTGCCATTAACATATTTCATCATGATATGTGTTGCCCATGTCCCCTGAAATCGATCGTCTTTATATTTATCACTGATCATTTTCTTTTGACCCGAAAATGAAACCCCAAACGTTTCTATAATATCGCCTTTCAGCTTTTCGCTTCCTTCTATTGAGTTTTTCGCCCACTTCTGAAGAGATTGTTTTATTTCAACTGAATAGTTAAAACGGTATATATCATAAATGCCTTGCGATAAAATATCGCTACATTTATCATGCACATCGCTTTTAACATTAAATGAGATTAACAAAATTAATAATAAAAAATATTTCATTTCAAACTCTCCTTTGATTATAAAAGAAAGTATACATATTTTTATTATCTAGTTTAATGTTTTTTTATTTAGATTAACGTTATTGTTTATTTATCTTAAAACGTTGAGAGATACATCTTTAAGTTTTTTAAATTAAATTCTTTGTTTCCCGACTGTATAGACAGTAAGGAAGATACAAAGTGTAATTGATTTTTAACTGCCTCCTTTTCTATTTTAGTAACTATTTTATACTCTTGGATAGAACTATGCTTATTTAACAAGTCTACTAGAATAGTCTCGTAAAGACCCCCTTTTAGTTCCGTGGTTATCAAAAATCGGTTAGTTAATTTTGTAAAAAATGGAATAAAGCATTTTTTTTTCATCGTTACTATTTGGGTTATTGTATCCATACGGCCCTTAAGTCGGTTATAACTAGTTAGTTTTGGAATATTATTAAAAATAAAGAGGAGAGTTTTTAACACTCTCCTCTTAAACCAGATTGACCACAATACCATAGAAAAATTCTATTTTAATATATTATTTTTTTGTTAGCAAAAAAAAAGCCCCTTTATGGAGCTTTTTAAACAATAAACCTAAGAAGAAGTATATGTCGTAGATATTGTTTTTTATTCTAAACAAATTTCTTTTCATAATCAATTATCTTTTTTTTTTATAATTTTGCCAGGATTCGAGCAAAGATATATCCAATCCTGGCCGCCTCATCCTTATCAATGTCTTTAATCTCTTTAGGAATTTTTTCAGCACCTTTCACCGCCTTTAAAAATAGATCTAAACGATTAATCAGCTTGATACCAACAGGTATATCTTTATAATTTATAACTCCGTCTTGTAATGCTTCATGTCTTGCCTCTACTAGCAGGTCAAAAGCATCTAAGACCTCTACACTCTCTTTAATCCCTGTCTCTTTCACTCTCCACCTCCTCTAATTTTAATATTCTTTTCTCATTATTTTCAACCAATGCTTTTAGTCTTATAATTTCCTGGTCTATGTTAACACTTTTAGAAAAGAGGTTTTTAATCTCTCTGGTAGTGTCTTCTAGCATCTTTAAATATAACTCAAGTTTTTCTTCCACTCTTACTATATTATCAATCTTTTTGAGACTATTAGTAATAAAAAAAATAAGGATTGAGCATAAAACGACAATAACGCTTAATAAAATCGGAAGGCTATTTTCTAACATGAGATACCCCTTTTTATGTTTAATAAAAGTATCTCATGTTATCTAATAATCCACTATATCGGGGTAATTTTCTTTATAGATGCTATACTCTAGATTTACATCGTCTAGTATTTCCTGAGTAACCAAATTACCATCCGGTAATATTTGATCTAAATATGTTTTTGCAGTTAAGGGCATGTTTTCGGAGAGTGATTGGTAAGCATCTGCAAATTGTACTTTTAAATCAGCGATTTCAGTCAAAGTTAGATTTTTAGTAGAAAAATGACCTGTTATAATATCTAGTGTATTTTGACTCAATTCCCTTAATATCTTACCAACAGTTCTTTTTCCTTCTTTTATTGTTACTTTTGCATTGTATTCTGTTAAGTCGAATATTTCCGCTGTTGCTTCCGCTGGAACTAAATATTCTTTAATATACATATTAGCATCTACTAGAGTATATCTTTCATCTGTGGCAGACGCTATCCTTTCAGGCGATAGTTGATTTTCTGCAAACCAGCCTGGGGTTGTATTTCTACCAACTTTCAATATTTGCTCATCTCTCCAGGTTTCCGCTTCGGCAAGTGTGTCAAAAAATGCTTGCCAATATAAATCTGGATTTAATAAGTTTTGTATAAATACTTTGAAATCTTTCATTTTTTACCCTTTACATTTTAAATATACATAATATATTTTGCTCGCTAGATGCAACCAGCGATGCGTTTACCGCTACAGTTTTATCTATATTAATTTGATCTCCTTTCACGCCGTCTATTAAGCACGAAATTTGAATAGATCGAGAAGTCGTTAAAGTTACATCGTATTCTTCTATTTTTCTCGCAACCGTAGAACCATTAACATCGATTGCGGTATTACTCGCTTGCCCTGCTGTGTAAGCCGCATCCGCTAATCTAAATAAAGAATATATGAAATATTTACCAGAAGCTGGTAATTCCGCTATGCCTGTCCCTGTATTATACATATTATGGGTATCAAATTCTTTATCTTCGAACAGTAAAGTGTTGGGATTGCCGGCCGTAGTTAAGCTTTGGCCGCTATTAGAAGAATATCGACAAGCGACAACATCGCCTGAAAGAATATTTTTATTAGTATCTATTTTTTTAATTGTTATATTGTGATATGTCGAGCTGTTGGAGAGTGTGCCGCCGTTTGTTTCGGTTCTGATAGTTAGTGCATCCCCTTTTATCCCTCGATATATAGATCCTATACCTACAGTATCACCGGAAACTTTAGGCCCTATTATTTTATTAAGCGCTCCACCGACATAAAGTGATGGGGTTCGGTCAGCATTTGTTGTAAACAACATGGATCCGGTTATTATAAAATCACCTGACATTGGCAACGTGAATGTTGTGCCGTCGAAGCTAGCAGACGTGTCTAATGTTTCGGTGAAATCAATATTTGTCGTACTCGCTGTAACTGCACCACCACCATTGCCAGCACCTTCGGCGACTATATCCCTATTTGTTTCGATATCTGATAATTGTAAATTTGTGCCCCACCCGCTAATAGGAATGACCGCTGAAAAAGTAATTTGATCATTTACGGCCCAAGTAAATGGTAGTGTTGCGGTTATGTTTCCGCCTCCTTCTACAATAAAATATAGATCATTAGCATCGTGTCTCACATGGGCGCCATCTCGATTACCGGTATTATCGTTGTCGAGTAAATAGGCATAGCCTAAATTTTGCTGCGAATTAAATTTAGTAGTATCACCTGATAGGCCCGACGGTAAACTAAACCTTGGTTGGGTTCCAACCGATGAGGTAGAGCCCAAATATATCCAACCTAAAACTTGTATACTATCGCCAATTCTTCTGTAATTAAAATCGAGGGTTCCATTACCAAGCGTAAAATTAGTAACTGTTGGCGTATAGGCCTCAAAATCTGTAATAGGACTTCCTATCAATTTTTTACTAGGGCCTACACTAACAGTTAAAGTTAGATCGTACGCGCTTGCGTTAGTCGTCTGACAATGGAATATTAATCTATAGTCGTCGGCATCTGCACTAGTTTGAAATTCGAATAATTGATCTGTTACTAAATCGCTGGCCGACACTTCTGGATCATTTGGATATATTAGAGCTGAATTATCTTTATCGTATATATAAACACCAAAATCATCATCTACATAATTTGTAGATGATTTTATATTTACTTTAATAATTTGAGGGCTTGCGTAATCGATCTCACCTCTAGTTGTAAAGTCAACACTTACTCCCTCACCTTGACCGTCGGCGGCACTTTTTGAAATTTTCAAATTTAAAATACCGTCTGTTGTGTCGATTGGACTTACTGTTTCCTCCGCTACCGTAATAACTGTAGGACTTCCGCCTGTCCCGTCGACTGGCGTAGTGCTGGCGCCATCGTCATAAGTATTATAATCACTTATTATTTTTTCGCTTATAAAATTCGTCTCTCCGGTTCCTGAACCTGTGCCAATTGCATTCCACCCGCTACTATCATTAAAGACAACTTTGTCTTGAGTTGTATCGTACGCTATTAAACCGGCCACATCGGTTAATAAATCTAGATTTGCCGTAGTATCTTTTCCCAGTAAGATTCTATTAGTATCTGAGGGGGTGCCAATATTTAAATTTGCTCCGTTAATTGCCGGACTTGTTAAAGTTTTATTTGTTAAAGTTTGGGTTCCTGCTTTGGTAACTAAAGGTTGCCAGCCCGAACCATTGTTAATGACACATTCATTTAAAGTTGTATCATACGCAATTAACCCAGC
>JABAHP010000984.1_pt1 | contig 26812 bp, 26 predicted proteins | sample 7062081 | NCBI WGS metagenome assembly JABAHP01 (sample SAMN14534357, study PRJNA622989) | marine sediment metagenome | biome: marine biome [ENVO:00000428]; feature: marine pelagic biome [ENVO:01000023]; material: deep marine sediment [ENVO:00002113] | place: India: Gulf of Kutch | collected...
GAAATCCATTCGAGAGGACGACTATCACCTATACGAGATGGGGATAGAAACTGGAAAGGTACGCCAGTTGACATTCGGACTCGGTTTTGCCGATTATGAAGGGGCTTATCTGCCCAATGGAAATATTATCTTCAATTCCACACGCTGCGTGCAGATAGTCGATTGCTGGTGGACGGAGGTAAGCAATCTTTATACATGTGATAAGGATGGTAAATATCTGAGACGGCTGACCTTCGACCAGGTCCATACGAATTTTCCCACTGTTACTGAGGATGGTCGCGTGATTTATACACGATGGGAATATAACGACCGGGGTCAGATATATGTACAGGGACTATTTCAGATGAATCCCGACGGAACCTCTCAGACTGAGTTTTATGGCAACAATTCGTGGTTTCCAACCACAATCCTGCACGCTCGCTCCATCCCGGGCACACAAAAGGTAATGGCAGTCCTCTCGGGACATCACTCTCATCAGAGAGGCAAACTCGCGATTATCGATACTCGCAAGGGACGGCAGGAAGCCTCAGGTGTGCATTTTATCGCTCCGGTCCGTGAGGCAGAGACGGTTCGTGTCGATGCTTACGGCCAGGATGGTGAGCAGTTTCAGTATCCCTATCCACTAAGCGATAAGGAATTCCTTGTTACATACGACCCACAGGGCAGCCCGAATCGACAGTATGTTCGCCCCTATGCCATTTACTTGATGACAATTGACGGTCGACGGGAACTTCTTGTCACAGATCCGAAAATTTCATGTAATCAACCTATACCGGTCATCGCACGCAGGAGACCGCACGTTCGGCCTAGTTTCGTAGATTATCGTAAGAGCATAGGGACATATTATATGCAGGACGCGTATGTCGGTCCGGGATTGCAGGGGATTCGGCGAGGTGCCATCAAAAAACTTCGTGTTATTACTTTAGAGTTTCGAGTAGCCGGGATAGGCGATACCCGCAATAGCGGCCCCGGCGGTGGATCACTATCCAGTACACCGGTTGGTGTTGGGAATACCAGTTGGGACGTCAAGGTAGTATTAGGAGATGCTACAGTGTATGCTGACGGCTCGGCGATGTTTACTGTTCCGGCCAGAACGCCGGTCTATTTTCAAGCCTTGGATGAGAAGGGGCATGCTGTCCAGACCATGCGGAGCTGGTCAACCCTGCAGCCGGGAGAGATATTTTCATGTGTTGGCTGTCATGAGAATAAAAGTGAGGCGCCGACAATCAACCGGCAGACCCTGGCAATGAAAGCGGGCCCCGAATTCCTCAAGCCCTTTTACGGCCCGCCGCGGGGTTTTAGTTTCAACTCAGAGATTCAGCCGATTCTTGACCGTCACTGTGTCAAATGCCACACAGGCAGAGAAAAAGAGCCTCTTGGACTATCGGGAAATCAAATTATCGAAAATACTTCCAGGCGGAAATGGAGCCGGTCTTATCTGGCTTTGACCCAGGCTCGTCCAGAGGGTAAACCGCCCCATTCCTATTATAAAGGCAACCAGGACGGTGAACTTGTGAACTGGATTAATAACATGTCGGTTCCCACGATGTTGCCCCCCTACTATAAGGGCTCTGCCAAAAGTAAACTCATAACCATGCTTGAACAAGGGCATGAGGATGTCGAACTCACGAAGGAAGAGATGGACAAGATTGCCTGCTGGATTGACCTGCTCGTGCCATACTGTGGGGACTATATCGAGGCCAACGCGTGGACGAAGGAAGAGGTGGCTATGTACGACCACTTTATGAAAAAGCGCAAGAGTATGGAAGCAATGGAGCGTGAGAATATCAAGAGATTTATAGCCGAAGTGGCTGGACGTTGAACCGAACGGATGCGTTTTATATGGAAAAGACCATAGTTGCATTTGGTGAACTACTCTGGGACATATTGCCTTCATGCACCGTACTTGGGGGTGCCCCTTTTAATTTTGCCTATCGGGTAAATTCACTCGGCGATACCGGTATTATGGTAAGCCGCCTCGGCCGTGATGAGCTTGGCCAAAAAGCGTTCGAACAGGTCGTCCAACTGGGACTGGATACAACTTATATTCAATGGGATAACCAACTGCCAACCGGCACTGTTCAGGTCAGTTTTGGTGAGGATAACAAGCCGGACTACGTCATAGTCCCACAGGTTGCGTATGACCAGATCGAGTTAACAGATACCCTTATTGATACCGTCTCGAATGCCGACTGTTTGTGTTTTGGTACCCTATCTCAAAGGTTGGAAAAATCGCGTAAGACTATCGAGCATCTTCTGGAAAGAGCGGACATGAGCCTGAAACTGTTGGACATAAACCTGCGAAAAGATTGCTATAGTTTGGAAACAATCATTTTCTCCCTGCGAAAGGCAGATGTCCTCAAATTAAATGAAGATGAGGCGTACCAGCTTGGAGGAATGATAGATGTTTCAATCCGAAATATTCCTGAGTTTTGCGAGGAAATGTTAACAAAGTGGTCGCTTGAACATTGCGTCGTAACTCTTGGCGAGAAAGGTGCTTTTGCGATGTCAGCCGGGGGGGAAAGAGTGTATGTACCCGGCTATAAAGTCAAACTCGCCGATTCTATCGGTTCAGGTGATGCTTTTTCAGCGGGATTTGTCAACAAACTTCTCCGCGGGCTGTCAATCAGCGGGGCCGCTGATTTTGGAAATGTACTTGGTGCACTGGTTGCTACAAAAGAAGGGGCTACTTGTTCGGTCACTCTGGATGAGATAAACGGATTTAATCATCAAAATCCTGAACGCGATATTTATCCTGACCTGGAAGAATTCATAAATTAAGAAGACCATGGTAGTAGAGAAAAATATAGCGATACAATACTCTAAACGAGATCAGCGAAACTCGGTGAGTGAACGAACCACCAGGATTAAAGACTGCCTGGAAGTACTTTACGATCGATATAACCGCAGGGAATTTATCGGTAGCGATCCGTTACAATTTGTATATGAATACTCCAATCCTGCGGATATGGAGGTTGTCGCACTTTTAGCTGCCGACTTGGCCTACGGCAGAGTACAGCAGATCCAGAAAAGCCTGGCTAACCTCTTAGGCCGGATGGGAAAAAGTCCATACGCGTTTGTAAGAGATTTCGGCAAAGCGGAACGCCGGAGCCTGAGCGGTTTCAAACATCGTTTCACGACAGACCGACACATCTCTGATTTGCTGATGTTGTTGAAGAAAGTCCTGAGCCGATATGCCCGTATCGAGGATTTTTTTATTCGGGGCTACAATCGCGGCGATAAGAATATCGTACCTGCGTTAGTGAAATTTTGCGAAACTTTATATGCAATGCATGCAAGAGAACACGATGGAAAAGTCAGTCGCGGCTTAAAGTACCTGTTAACCAGCCCTTCAGGTGGCAGTGTCTGCAAACGGCTCAATCTTTTCCTGCGATGGATGGTACGGGATGATGATGTTGATGTGGGTTTATGGAAATCGATTGATAAATCCAAACTTATTGTTCCGGTTGACGTACATATGTCCAGATTGTGTAATATCTTGGGATTCCATGACCGAAAAACCGTTTCTTTATCAACAGCAATAAAAATAACAGAAAGTTTTGCTCAAATTGAATCTAAAGACCCTGTAAAGTATGATTTTGCATTGACCAGAGTCGGTATCATAGAAGATTGCGACGGCAACTATCGACCAAACTGCCGGGACTGTAAACTGTCCGATTTTTGTTGCTAGGAATGATAAGGCCGGTCTGTATGGCTTCAATAACGAATTTAAAGGAAGGATTATGTGCGAAACTAAAGACAAGATAAAGGTTCTGTTTCTTTGTACAGGTAATTCATGTCGCAGTCAGATAGCCGAGGGCTGGGCCAACTATTTGAAGTCTGATGTTATTGAGGCTTACTCTGCTGGTATCCGGCCAATTGGAATTAATCCTAAGACGATACAAGTGATGGCCGAAGCAGGTGTCGACATTTCAGATCACGCATCCAAGCACATCGATGATCTTGCCGGCGTCGATTTTGATTATGTTGTTACGGTTTGTGATAATGCCCGGGAGCAGTGCCCTGTTTTTCCCGGACGAGCAAAACTACTCCATAAGGCATTTAGTGATCCTTATTTCGCAACCGGCAGCGATGAAGAGATTATGGCGGAATTTCGGATGGTTCGAGATCAAATAAAAGCCTTTGTGAAGGAATTTCCGCAAATTTTAGCAAATAGCAAGTAAGGAGATAAGTTGAGATGATGGATATTAAAGTAAAAGAGCTTGTAGCGATAAGTGCTTCAGTATCTGTAAATTGTCACCCTTGTTTCAAATTTCATGTTAACAAAGCACTTGAGAATGGTGTCAGTGAAAATGAAATACAGGAAGCTGTTTCTATCGGCATAATGGTTAGGAAAGGTGTTGCCGATGAGATGGATAAACTTATATCCGCGCTGATTAAGTGATATAGAAAGCTTAATATCCGTTTTTTAGGTGTTTCAACATATGTTTATGCTTAAAATTTGCAATTTATATGAATATGGATAAAATATGTTCTTAAATTTGTGGCATACAGTAATTCTGACTAAGAGAAAATGGACTCAAAGCAACTAGAAAAATATACCTCTGCTATAACGCTTTCGGACATGGAAATCTTTGTGTTTCCGGAACTGATGTACAGCCTTGTTCTGGCTGATATTATGAGCCCGATTATCTGGCAGTGGCGTCAGCTGGATTGCTTCAAAAAGCTCGAGGGCAAAAGCAGTTATAGAAAACTGATGCGGCTCAAACAATTCGTAATGGATGAATTCGATTTCAATCTCGACCTCGAAACCTGGGGACTCACAAGTAAGGCCAATGAACTCAAACGGTTTGAGAGGCATATTTCCCCCGATGATATTGCCAAAAGCAATGCTCTGTTTGGCTACCACGGTGACAAATATTATTTTGACGTGGATATTCGCAGACACTTCGGCCTTGATAAATATGATAGTGACATCATTCCATATTGGAAAACCGAAACCATTGAGGCCATGAATGCCTTTCGTCTCAAGAAGGGCTACATGACTGCGGCCGGCGAATGTGTATCGCTTGCAGCTTTATATGTAGCGGCGGCGTTTATCGTATGCCGTATACCTCTCGAAGATATCTATATGATACTTACCCCGCTTCACTCACAGAACTTCATCGATATGCAGGATGGCGTTCTGACAAATAACAGAAGGCTCGTTACGAAAACAATGTGGTTTAATGGAACTGCTATCTCAAATAAAGCCCAGCGGGCTCTGCGCAACGAAAACGTTACAATCGTAGCGCACCCATCCGGCTATGTGCACTGTCTGTATGATGACGCAACGATAGACAGGAAAACCTATGAGCACTTTACCATGCGGCTTAATTCGTACCTGTCAACAGGATTGACGCTGCAGATCTTCGCAAATTTCCTGCGATCTCATCACGAGTATCAAAAATTCTTCCAACTTTGCCGTGACTGTCACGGACAGCCGCAGTTCTTAAAAGCCGAAACACTTTTCCATTACGAGCACTCAAGCAATTTTCGAATAGCCGACGCAACGCATGAAAAATTGCTCGCCGAGGTTTCGGATGAGGATTTTATCCATTATGAACTGCCTGGCAGGATTCGATGCGATGAGCTTGAAAAGTTGATACGAAAGAAAAAAGTCGATGTAAGAAGGCAGGAAGACAGAGATATTTTGCGAAAATATTTTGAGCCGGTTATCACGGATGCGCGACAGTTCGTAGAAGAATTGGCTGATTTTATTCACATAGAGGCAAAGCTGCCGGCCTCGGATAAACATTTTATACCTGTCAATCCCATCGAAATCTCGATTGACCATAGTAGAGAGCAGATAATTCATTATTTACAGCAGATTCGACAAGGTAATACTACCGCTGACCTTGCCTTCTACGCATATCGAGATATGGAGACCTGTGATTGGGCCCCGTTCATCAAAGCCGCTGTGGAACGCAATCCCGTCTCATTAAAAATGGTGGAATCAAAGTCGGACGATGAGGTATATGCCTGCCTTGAACAAATGAACGACACGTCGATTTACGATGCAAAGCGTCTTGCTCAGCCCGACGAAGTTGTCAACTATAAGACCGGTGACGGACTTGAAAAAGCCTTTTTGCTGGCCAATGTGATCCGCCAAAGAAATTCTCAACACGATATTGAAATAGTGGTGGACGAGGACGATGTGATATTGAATGGGCCTGGCAAATACCGTTTTCTATCCGCTAAAGACCTTAAAAAGCAAATTCGCATCTCTTCCGACGGTGCTATTACCGTAGTTGGCTGAAGAAAGGTATTAAAAGGCTGGATGGATTTTCCCTTTTTCAGCCATTGCCGAGAAATATTTTTCAAAAAATCTTATTTTTTATTTTAAAATTGCGAACAAATAGGACTATTTTAGTCATATATAGTAACAAATAGGGATTTGAGAGCTTTTTTACTGTTTTTTATAGGTTGAAGATGGATGTTTTGAGACGAAATACTGATTACGCACTACGGGCAGTGGTGCATCTGACTTCACATTATGGAAATGAACCTGTATCGACCAGGACCATAGCGTTTGAAGAAGATATTTCTTATCAATTAGCTTGTAAACTGATGCAGAAACTCCAAAAAGCCGGATTAGTAAAAAGCTGTATGGGGCCTCAAGGTGGATTTCGATTGTCCAGAGAGCCGGCCGAGATAAGTTTAATTGAAGTGGTAGAAGCAATTCAAGGGCCGATAAGGCTGAATCGATGTCTGCTGGGTGTTGACGCCTGTACAAAACAAAAGGAATGTACATTAAGGGCAAGGCTTGTTGGGCTGCAGGAGTCTATTAGCGGCTATCTAACGGATATTACACTGGATGAACTGTCGAGCCACCGGCATACGAAAAGAACAAAGAACGTAAAAAATCTGAAGAGGACAAATAAATGAGCGACGAAAAGCGAAAAGCAACCGTACTGCAGGAATGTCTGGGTAAAGGGCAAAGATTGGCGAACATGGTGGAATACGCAGAAAACTCGATTGTCAGCAAGACAATATTGGATAAACCGGCAGGCACACTTACGCTTTTTGCATTTGACAAGAATCAGAAACTAAGTGAGCATACAGCTCCTTTTGACGCAGTCGTTCAGATTATTGACGGAGCGGCGCAGTTGACAATAGGCGGTGAAGATGTAAATGTATCGGCCGGCCAGGTCATTATTATGCCCGGTAATGTGCCGCATGCGGTTACCGCAGAAGAAAAATTCAAGATGCTTCTAACGATGATTCGCACATAAGTAACCGTGGTTTAATGTAAGGAAATGAGGTTATATTATGGTTAGATGCCCCGGACAAGACCAGAGATTTTGGAAGCCTGAAGACATTTTTGAGGTTAAATGTCCTGCCTGTGGTGGCAGTGTAGAGTTTTTCAAGGATGAACCTAAATTAAAATGTCGCAAGTGCGGCCGGTCGGTGGCTAATCCCAAAATTGATCTTGGTTGTGCAGAATGGTGTCAATATGCCGAACAGTGCCTTGGTGTAACTCCCGGAGGTGAGTTGAATGTTATTGCCGACAAACTTAAAGATGAAATGAAGGAGGTCTTTGCAGTGGATGAAAATCGAATTAAACATACACTTAGCGTCTTGAACTACGCTGAACAGATTCGTGAGGTTGAAGGAGGCGACCCGATGGTGATTAAAGCAGCAGCGATTTTACATGATATCGGGATTGCTGAAGCCGAACGCAAGTATGGAACCTCCGAGGGAAAGTACCAGCAAAAAGAAGGACCGGTTATTGCAAGGGGAATTTTAGAAAAGTATGGCCTGGAAGAGGCGACGATAGAACATATCTGTCGAATTATTGCAAATCATCACAGTGCAAAAGATATAGATACCACTGAGTTCAGGATTGTGTGGGATGCAGACTGGCTCGTTAATATTCCAACGGATTTCCCGGAAGCAAGCGAAGAAAAACTACAGGAGATTATCGATAAAACATTTAAGACCTGTAAGGGTCGTCAGATAGCAGTTAATACTTTTTTAAAAGGCCAATGAAGGAGTGTTGAATTATTCCAGTATGGTTTACTTCAGTTAGAAACTTTAGTTTACACGAAAGCAGGGAATGTAGTCAGTTTATGTAAGCCAACCGAAATCTCAGTGAATAAACACATTATGAACAAGAGTATGCATCCGGATGCTAAAATAATTCGGCAGGAAAGCAGGCTGGTAACAGATATAAAGGTAAAAGTACAATGTTCTCGCCGGTTAATGTGAATATCGTAACAATATTGACCTTGCTGGCAATGCCTGTTACCGCACTTGCCGGAAAGGGTACAGCAATGGTAACCGAGACGAAAAAACACAGATATACGAATAGACTCGCAGATGAAACCAGCCCGTATCTTCTGCAGCACGCGCATAATCCGGTGGATTGGTATCCATGGTCGAAAGAGGCATTTGAGATTGCCAAAAAACTCGACAAACCTGTCTTTCTTTCGATAGGATACTCAACCTGCCACTGGTGTCACGTAATGGAGCGGGAAAGTTTTACTAATGAGCGAATCTCGAAGATAATGAACGAGCACTTTGTGTCCATTAAGGTTGACAGGGAGCAGCGACCGGATGTAGATAACGTATATATGACTGCTGTTCAAATGATGACAGGCAGTGGAGGCTGGCCCCTATCAGTGTTCCTGACACCTGAAGGCAAGCCTTTCTACGGGGGCACATATTTTCCGCCCAAGGGTATGTATGGTCGCCCGGGTTTTGATACTCTGCTTTTGGCTATTGCTGATGCATGGAAAAACAAACGCTCTGAATTGCTTGAGTCGGCGGAGAAAGTAAGCTCAATACTCCGGCAAGCAAGTGAAGTGACCGGCAAAGAAGCACTGTCCATTGACATATTGAATAAGTCGTATCTGTATCTTAAGCAGATCTTTGACAGCACTTATCGCGGATTTGGCAGTGCTCCCAAGTTTCCACAACCGACGAACCTTTCAATGCTGTTGAGCTATTGGCACAGGACCGGCGACAAAGCGGCCCTTGCAATGGTTGAGAATACTCTTGAGGCTATGGCCAACGGCGGTATATACGACCATCTTGGCGGGGGTTTCCATCGATATTCCACCGATTCACGCTGGCTGGTTCCACACTTTGAAAAAATGCTGTACGACCAGGCACTGTTGAGCAAAGTTTATGTACAGGCATACCAGATTTCAGGTAAAGAAGATTATGCCGAAGTCGCCCGCGAAATATTTGACTACGTGCTTCGCGATATGACAGATTCCAAAGGAGGTTTTTATAGCGCAGAGGATGCAGACAGCGAGGGGAAGGAAGGTTTGTTTTATGTATGGGAGCCAAAGGAAATAGACAAGGTTTTGGGAGCAAAAAACGCCAGGATTTTCAATGAGTACTATGGGATTACCAGTGAAGGCAACTTTGAAGATAACAAAAGCATCCTCAACATCAAAAAATCGGTTGGAGAATTGGCGAAGCAATTCAAACAAGACACCAAAGCCATAGAAACTGTTTTAGCACAAGGGCGCTCAAAACTTTTGGGGCATCGGTCCAAAAGGATTCGGCCGCATTTGGATGATAAGGTGATTGCCGGCTGGAATGGATTGATGATTTCTGCCCTTGCTTATGGCGGAGCAGCATTGGATGAGAAAAAATATATCGATGCTGCAGCGAGAGCAGCGGACTTTACATTAACGACATTGCAACTTGACGGGCGTCTGATGCGGTACTATCGCGACGGCAAAGTAGTTAATCTTGCTTACTTGGATGATTACGCATTTGTAATAATGGGTTTGCTGGATTTATATGAGGCGACTTTTGATGCCCGCCGGCTTGCAGAAGCAAAAGAATTGGCTGAGCAGATGATAGAGCTGTTCGGTGATAAAAGCCGCGGTTGTTTCTACCTGACCGGTAATGACGCCGAACGTTTGATTGTACGCAGCAAGCCGGACTATGATGGGGCTATCCCCACAGGCAACTCAGTCGCTGCTCTTGTCTTATATAAAATCGGTCGGTTGACTATGGATTCGAACTTTACTGAGAAGGCAGAACGTGTGCTAAAAGCATTTTCCGGCCAAATACAGCAGTCGCCGACATCGCTCAGCGCCATGTTAATTGCTCTCAATTTCTCGATTGGCCCTGCACGAGAGATAGTTATCGCCGCAGATGCAAGCAGACCGGATACAAAAGAAATGTTGAAACTCATTCACAGAAGATTCCTGCCGAATACAGTTGTTCTTTTGCACCAGACAGGTAAGGCCGGTGAAGCTATTGAAAAGATTGCTCCATTTGTAAAGTTCCAGGTGGCAATCAACAACAAGGCTACGGCTTACGTCTGCGAAAATTATGTCTGCAAACAACCGGTAACAGAAATTGACTTGCTCAAAAATTTACTGGAAAATTCAAACGACGGGCAAAAAGCCAAATAGGATAAATGTAACTTAATAGTATACGTGGAGTTTAAAGTAATTCAATAATTGTAATTTTTGGTTAAAATAGAAAAAAAACAATTTAATGACGAAAGGAAGAGAATTATGTTTTGTTATCAATGTGAACAGGCAGCTGGTGGTACCGGATGTACCAAAGTGGGTGTATGCGGCAAAAACGAAGACATCCAAAGTTTACAGGAAATACTGATATTCGGGCTGAAAGGTATCGCGGCTTATGCCTATCACGCTCGTCAACTCGGTGAAAGTGATGAGCAGGTTGACGCATTTATGCACGAGGCGATGTTCGCAACCCTGACAAATGTGGACTTTGATCTGGACCGGCATCTTGCTCTGGTGCTGAAAGCAGGCGAGATGAATCTTCGCGTTATGGAGATGCTTGACAGAGCCCATACTTCGAGGTTCGGCAGTCCCGAGCCTGCGACAGTACAGAGAGGCACAAAAGCCGGACCGGGTATCGTTGTTACCGGCCACGATTTACTTGACCTTTACGAGTTATTAAAACAGACCGAAGGTAAGGGTATCAACGTTTATACTCACGGGGAAATGCTGCCGGCTCATGGTTATCCGGAGCTTAGAAAATTCAAGCATCTTGTCGGTAATTATGGTACGGCATGGCAAAATCAGAAGAAAGAGTTTGACGAATTCTCAGGTGTGATTTTAATAACAACAAATTGTGTTATGATCCCGAAAGAGTCTTACAAGGACAGGATGTTTACATGTGGAGTAGCCGGCGTTGCAGGCGTCAGGCACATTACCAACAGAGACTTCAGTGCGGTGATTGAAAAAGCATTGTCGCTGCCTCCGCTTCCGGAGAATGCACAGGGGACTCTCAGCACAGGATTCCATCATTCGGCTGTTCTCGGTCTGGCGGACAAGGTTATCGAGGCTGTTAAGGCCGGTAAGATTAGACATTTCTTCTTCATCGGCGGGTGCGACGGCGCCAAACCAGGTCGAAACTACTACACCGAACTGGCTGAGAAAGTGCCGGAAGACTGTGTGATATTAACGGCTGCCTGCGGCAAGTATCGAATAAACGCAGGTGACTATGGCGACATCGATGGAATACCGCGTTTGATCGATACCGGCCAGTGCAACGATTGCTACTCGGCCATCAAAATCGCAGCAGCGCTGGCTGAGGCATTTGATTGCACTGTGAACGAACTGCCCCTCTCGCTCGTAGTTTCATGGTATGAGCAGAAGGCCGTAGCGATTCTGCTGACCCTGCTGCATCTGGGCATCAGGAACATAAAGCTTGGCCCAAGCCTGCCCGCATTTGTCAGCCCGAATGTTTTGAACGTTCTTGTAGAGAAGTTCAATATTGGCGCGATTGGTAATGTTGACGAAGATTTAGCTGAAATGCTAAAATAGGTTAAAAACAATAATTATGAAAATACCAGGAATAGTTCGCAGGCACATTGTGGCATTCTCTACTGGTATAATCTTTGCCATATTGTGCTTTGTTGGGTTTAATGCGGCGATGGAACCCACCTCGAAATCAGAGTTTTGTGGCGGTAAATGTCATGAAATGAAAGCTGCTTATCGAAGCTGGGAACTTTCGCCGCACGGGGCTAACAAATACGGGCTCCGGGTTGAATGCATAGACTGTCACCTTCCCCCGAAAGACGAGTATTTTCGACATATTACCGCAAAGGCATACGATGGTGGTAAGGACGTCTTCAAACATTATTTCGGCGGCGGCTACGATGTTGAAAAGACCCGAACAAAAGTACTGGAGCACTTTCCTAATAAAAGGTGTATGCATTGTCATAACAACCTGCTGACCAAGCCGGGAAGTTCAGCGTCGAGGAAGGCACACATGAAAGTACTGAATCCTTCAGATAAGCAAGAATTCAGATGTGTTGAGTGTCATGAGGATGTTGCCCATCAGCGTGAAAACAAATTATTCTCACTATAACTGTATTAAGGACAAGGCCATGGAATCACAAAGGAAAACAATTTTAATCATTGTATTTTTTGTTTGGTTTATTATGTCCACAACTACCGCAGTTACCCGGGCAAATGAGCCGTCGCAACCGGATGCACCCCAGCTAAAAGTATATCGCATCGACAGAAATATTTCTGAAGATGCAAAAGGGTGTATCGAATGCCACGCTCAACAAAACAGAGGTATCGTTGCTGACTGGGCAGCCAGCAGACATGCCCATGCTAATATCACCTGTGTGGATTGTCACGCCGCAGGACCCGGCGATTTAGATGTAAACAAGGACCACCTCGGATACATCAAAACCAGAATTAGCCCAATTGTTTCACCGAAGGACTGTTCACGATGTCATCCGAGCGAAGCGGCCGAGTACGCCCGGAGCAAACACGCCAATACCCGCGAGATTATGTGGAAAATCGATCCATGGCTCAATTATGGAATGAACAATAGTATTGAGCGAGTAACCGGTTGCTACTATTGCCACGGCACAGATGTAAAAATCAAAGAAGGTGAATTTGTAAAAGATACATGGCCAAATGTTGGCGTCGGAAGGATAAATCCTGACGGCAGCAAAGGAAGCTGCTCCAGTTGCCATACCAGACACAGGTTCTCAACAGCAGAGGCAAGAAAGCCCGAAGCCTGCGGTCAGTGTCATTTGGGCCCCGACCATCCGCAAATCGAAATATATGAGGAATCCAAACACGGGGCGATTTATCATGCCGAGGGACATACCTGGAATTGGAATGCCGCTCCCGGTATGTGGACACCCGGCGTCGACTATCGCGCACCGACTTGTTCGGTCTGCCATATGTCCGGCATAAACGGCGTGCAGACCACACATGATGTTACTGAAAGACTTGCATGGGAAACACAGGCCCCATTGACGGTCAGGCCTGATAAGTTTAAGCCATGGCCGGCAAAAACAAACTACAATGAGGAACGTCAAAAGATGAAAAAGGTTTGTCTGGCCTGCCACTCTGAAGACTGGGCTGATGGACATTTCGCAAATCTGGATGCTTCAGTGGAAAATTACAACGAAGTATACTACAAGCCAATGAAAAAACTTGTCGACCAGCTTTATGAACAAAAGCTGCTCAGCAAGGAAAAGCCCCTGGACGAAAAAATCGAGATCGAGATGTATGAGCTGTGGCACCATGAAGGCAGACGGGCGCGTTTCGGGGCAGCTATGATGGCACCCGATTATGCATGGTGGCATGGATTTTATGACTTGAAGAAAAGGTGCATGACTATCGAAGAACAGGCCGAGCAGTTACTAAAAAGCAACAAACCTGCAAAAGTATTCAAGGTCAAAGGTGCAACCGGCGATACAACAAAACCTGATTTTAATAAATGATTCGTTAAATTGTGGGATATACAGATGGTCTTAAGAAATATTGTAAAGATAGATGAAGAAAAATGTGATGGCTGCGGTCAGTGTGTAAACGCCTGTGCCGAAGGTGCTATAGAAATAATCGATGGCAAGGCAAAACTCATCAGTGAAATTTACTGTGACGGCCTGGGTGCCTGCATCGGCCACTGCCCTCAGGATGCTATAACCATTGAAAAGCGGGAAGCTGACGAGTTCGATGAAGACGCAACTGAGGCGCATCTGGCTAAAGAGAAAAAGGCTCGGGCCCAAACTGATTTTATGTGCCCGGGGATAATGGATAAAAAGCTGCGTGAAAAGTCTGATACCGCTGATTCTGATGCGACAGTGGTTCCGTCACAGTTGACTCACTGGCCGGTCCAGTTGAAGCTGGTCTCACCGCAGGCATCGTGTTTTGCCGCTGCTGACCTGCTGCTGGTGGCGGATTGCGTCCCGTTTGCTATGGGTGATTTTCACAATAAGTTCCTGAAAGAGCACAGTGTCGTGGTTGGCTGTCCGAAACTGGACAACGTGGATTTTTACATTGAAAAGCTGGCGACAATATTAAAATCCAATAAACTCAACAGCTTGACTGTGCTCCATATGGAAGTGCCCTGCTGCTTCGGCCTCACCCATATCGCACGTCAGGCAGTTGCCGATAGCGGTGTTGATATTGGTTTCGAAGATGTGACTATCGCCCTTGATGGTAGTGTAAACAAAAGAGAAACAATATCTCAGCCTCTAAAATGATACAAAGAAAGGATGGATGTATTTAGATGAGAGACTATGGAATTGATGCCTATACTCCGGCTCAAATGGCTGCTCGGGTGGAAAAGGCGGGTATTGTTAAGGGTAATCTCGATTTTCTATCGATGTTCACTCTTTCCGTACTGGCCGGCGCCTTCATCGCGTTTGGTGCGGTATTGTATACTTATGTAATTCATGATTCGTCTTTGAGTATGGGCCTGACAAAACTACTTGGTGGCATGGTTTTTTGCCTTGGGCTGATTCTGGTTATTGTTGCTGGCGCCGAACTGTTCACGGGAAATAACCTGATTGTCATGGCTTGTGTCAGCAGAAGAATCACAATCCAAAGGCTCCTCCGAAACTGGATTATTGTGTTTTGCGGTAATTTTTTCGGCTCACTGGTTGTGGTGTCTTTAGTTTCACAGAGCGGACAATGGACTTCATCCGGGGCTGCGGTGGGTGTCAAGGCACTTATGATTGCAAACAGTAAGGTTAACCTGACGTTTGTAGAAGCACTGTCACGGGGTATATTATGTAACATACTCGTATGTCTTGCGGTGTGGCTTTGTTTCAGTTGTCGTTCCGTAGCCGACAAAGTGCTGGCTATAATATTTCCTATAACAGCTTTTGTAGCCCTGGGCTTCGAACACTCTGTTGCAAATATGTACTTTGTTCCAGCCGGTCTTCTCCTGAAACAAGATCCACAGGTCTTGTCCGCGGCGGAAAGAATACTCGGTCAGGCTCCTGAGCTATCGAGACTGACAGTTTATGGATTTCTCGTTAGGAATCTTCTGCCCGTTACTATCGGCAACATTATTGGAGGTGGCCTGTTAGTAGGTATTATATATTGGTTCGTATATCTTAGGCGTGCGGCTGCCGAACCGGTCCGGAAACTTATGACTAAAGGTCCGCCTGTGATCACGCCGGACAAAACGGTGGTTGAGGCTGTTGAGGCAATGAAACGGCATAGTGTCGGTAGTATTCTTGTGGGGGAATCTGATGATAGAGCCGTGGGTATCGTCAGCGAAGCTGATATAGTACGAAAGGTTCTTGCTGAAGGTGCAAAACCGGATACGGTCATGGTCGAAGAGATTATGAGTTCTCCGCTGATTTCCGTAGACGTTAAGACTCCTATTTATAGCATCTATAACACCATGACCGAAAATCGTATCCGGCATCTGGTTATAACAGACCAGGGCCAAAAGGTTGGTTTTGTGTCCGTGAAAGATTTACTTCGGGGACCAGCGTCCTGATGAAAGCGGTTGGTTTAGATAGTGGTGAATAATGGCTGATTTTTTTAAATCGTTGATCATGGATTTTTGGGCAACCATCGCCGAGATGTCACCCTATTTGTTGTTTGGTTTTTTCGTGGCAGGTATTCTTTCGATACTTGTGTCACAACGAATTGTAGAAAGGCATCTTGGCGGAAGAGGAATATGGCCATTGGTAAAGGCATCGCTTTTTGGTGTTCCGCTGCCTTTGTGTTCGTGTGGTGTTATTCCGGTTTCAATGTCTCTTCATAAGCATGGAGCAAGCAAAGGCTCGACAATATCATTTTTGCTGTCGACGCCACAAACAGGAGTCGACAGTATTTTCGTAACTTTAAGTCTTCTCGGTCCTGTTTTTGCCGTTTTCAGGCCATTAGCGGCATTCCTGACCGGTATCATCGGCGGTACTTTCGTGGATACCATTGAACGTAAGAGAGAGGATGATATTCAGAGCCCACAGAAGTGTACGGATGAGTGCTGCGACACAACCGGAATCCAGTCTAAAATAACTAAGGGCTTGAAATATGGTTTTGTCATCTTACCACGAGATATCGGCAAGGCGTTGATGGTCGGATTGATTATCGCTGCGGTTATCTCTGCACTTGTGCCCGAGGGCTATTTTGCAGGCAAACTGGGGCCGGGGATTTTGCAAATGGTAGTCATGATGGTTTTGGGCATACCGGTTTATGTATGCGCAACGGCCTCGGTACCGGTAGCGGCTGTTCTGATTTCAACTGGATTAAGCCCGGGTGCGGCACTGGTCTTTCTTATGACCGGCCCGGCCACAAACGCCGCATCATTTGCAACTATCTGGAAAGTCCTGGGCAAGGTAACGGCAATTACCTATCTCGCTACCGTAGCGGGATGTGCCCTCTTAGGCGGTATCTTGCTCGATTATATAGCTGCCGGCTTTGATTTTGAAATAGGCACTCGGCCTCATTGGATGCTGCCCCCTATTGTCAAATACATATCAGCCATAGCACTTTTGGCCGTCCTGGCATTTGCTATCATCACCAAAAACAAAAAGACCGACTAATCTTGCGGTTTCAGAAGGTATCGAATATAGTGTTGTTCAGCTATGTTACCCGAATCCGCAAAAAACCTCTTAACAGGCCTGCCGCGTTCCGGCAAAACAACTGCCGTAATGCAAATTATAAACAATATTAACTGTGGAAAGGTAGCGGGTTTTTACACTCAGGAGATACGCGAAGGAGGTATTCGCAAAGGTTTTAGCTGGCGGCGGCTTGATGGTACCACAGGCACGCTTGCTCATATCGATATAAAGGGACCTTTCAGAGTTGGCAAATATGGAGTGGACGTTGCAGGCTTTGAGAAGTCTGTAGTGCCAATTTTAGATGCTGAAGAAAGTGGTGCTCAATTATTTGTCATCGATGAGATAGGTAAGATGGAATGCTTTTCTGAAAAGTTTGTTATTGCAATACGCTGCCTATTTAAATCCGACAAATCAATATTGGCCACCGTGGCACTGAAAGGCTCCGGCCTTATTTCTGAGGTAAAAAATTACTCAAACATCAGGCTATTTAATTTGACACGTCATAATCGTGATAAGACAATAATGGAAATTTTGCAGGCTTTATCGTTTCTGAAAAATAGTGGTGAAGTTGAAAATGATTGAGATAATAAAACTTTCCGAACCGAATAAATCCGGCCCAATGTCGTTGGAGCAGGCTATAACCGTCCGACGCTCACGCCGGCAATTCCTGCCAAAGCCTCTTACGCTTGAGCAAATAAGCCAGTTGTCCTGGGCGGCCCAGGGACAGGATGCGGGCAGCAGGTATCGCACAACACCTTCAGCCGGGGCGACGTATCCTCTTGAACTCTTTATCATTAACGATAAAGGCATGTTTCATTACTTGCCTGACAAACACTCACTTGAGAAAATGACAGAACGGGACCTTCGTGCCCCTCTTACTTCCGCTGCCTGGGGGCAGGAATTTATCCAGGCTGCGCCGTTGACACTGCTCTTTGCTGCCCAGTTCACCAGAACCACCGGACGTTACGGCAAACGCGGTATTCGATACGTGTATATGGAGGCCGGACACGCCGCCCAGAATATCCACCTTCAAGCCGAGGCACTGGGACTTGGCTCTGTAGCTGTTGGTGCGTTTGACGATGCCGCTGTCAGCACAGTCTTATCACTGCCGGATACCCTTGAGCCTCTCTATATGGTTACAGTAGGCTATTGTCGTTAGTAAAAACGCTGTCTTGGGATTATAATATAGTATACACACTACCGGATTAGTAAAATGGATACCGTTTTTATCGATGGCAGCACAGGCGAAGGAGGAGGCCAAATTTTGCGAACGTCCCTGACCCTGTCCTGCATCACCGGCAGGAATTTGCATATTGAAAACATCCGTGCCGCTCGCCGTAATCCCGGCCTGGCCAATCAGCATTTAAGCTGCGTTCGGGCTGCCTGTCAAATCTGCAACGGCCAGTCGCAGGGAGCCACCAAAGGCTCCCAGGTCCTGGACTTTCAACCCGGTCCTATCAGAAGCGGTGATTATCATTTTGACATTGGCTCGGCCGGTTCCGCGTCTTTGGTAATTCAGACCCTCCTGCCCGCATTGTTTTTGACCGGTAAGCCCTCTACTGTTACCGTTATAGGAGGAACGCATAACCCTATGGCGCCGCCATTTGACTTTCTTGATGAAACATTTTTGCCCGCTATAGTAAACGCCGGCTTCAATGGAATTTGCACGCTGTTAAGGCATGGCTTCTTCCCCGCAGGAGGTGGTAAAATAACTTTTAATGTCCTGCCCTGGCAAAAAAGTACGGATCAAATAATCAACCTTTGCCAACCGGTTAGGAATTTTCGGGTTAAAGGCCGAATTTACACAGCAAGACTTCCTGTACGCATCGCTCAACGTCAGCGTAAATTATTGCTCCAGAGTAAGCTTAACATCAAGAACACCGATCACATCGAGGTAGAGGATTCCGATGGGCCGGGAAATTGCGTGATGATTCGACTTTGTGGCAGCGAACGCACGACAGTATTTACTGCATTTGGACAACGCGGCAAGCCCTCCGAAGAGGTGATAAATGAGGTTGTCAATTTAGCTGAGAACTTCCTGGCTTGCGAAGCTGCAGTTGACCGTTTTCTGGCTGACCAGCTTCTAATCTATATGGCCCTCGCGCAGGCTGGCTCATTCACAACCAACGAACTTTCCAGCCACCTGCAAACAAACATGGAAGTCATCAAGGAGTTTCTACCTGTTGATTTTAACGTAGAGCACCAAGAGAAGGCCTATAGAATTACCTGCAAAAGTCTTTAGGATCTCATATCCTTTCGAACTGACCGTTCAAGCTATAGCATTTACCGGCCTTCGTTTTGATTTCAACGACCTTATCACCATATCGTACCTTATAGGTATTGCCAATTAGTGATTGGATTCTGACTTTTGTTAGTTTGCCATCTTTCCATTCGATATCCACTTCAAAGCCGCCTCGGGCACGCAGGCCTTTTACATGCCCTGTCGGCCAGACCTTGGGCAAAGCTGGTAACAGATGCACCTCGCCGGCATGGCTTTGCAGTAACATTTCCGCTATTCCTGCTGTGCCGCCGTAGTTACCGTCTACCTGGAACACCCTGCCTGGCCAGCAGCCATTCAGTAGGTTTGGAAAGGCATTTCGACCGACGAGTCGGCTAAGATACCAGTGGGCCTGTTCTCCATCGTGCATGCGTGCAAAAAAGCACGTCTTCCATCCGTTGCTCCAACCCACGTCACCGCCGAAACCGCGCCGCTCGAGGCTCTTACGAGCCGCATTGAGCATCTCCGGTTTGTGTTGGGTGGTATATTGCCGGCCCGGATGCACAGCGAACAGATGCGAGATGTGACGGTGATGCGGATCCGGTTCTTTGAACTCTTCGTTCCACTCCATCAATCGCCCGTCTGAGCCAATCTTGGGCAGTGCAAGTTTTGAACGGGCGGAGATAACCTCTCTCACGAAACCGTCATTGATACCAAGAATTTCTGCCGCTTCGATAAGGTTCATTAAAGTATCCCAGATTATTTCCTGGTCCATCGACGGGCCCATCGATAAATTTACCCTCTTCCCATCGGGAGCAAAGAAGCTGTTTTCCGGTGAGTTTGACGGCCCTGAGACCAGTTTACCTGTTTTTGGATGTTCCACGAGCCAGTCAAGAAAGAACAAACAGGCCTCTTTCAATACAGGATAGGCCCTGTTTTTAAGAAACTTCTTGTCACCGGTAAAGCGGTAATGCTCCATAAAGTGCTGCGTACACCATGCAACTCCCATAGGCCACATCCCATACCCAACGCTGCCGAATGGAGGTGTGTGCCACCATACATCGGTTGTATGATGGGCAACGAATCCCCGACAATTGTACACATCTCGCGCGGTCTTTTGCCCGGAAGGTACAAGCGCCTCTGTCAGCCTGAAAAACGGCTCATGACATTCCGAAAGATTACATACCTCGGCCGGCCAATAGTTCATCTGGATGTTGATGTTGATATGATAGTCGGCGTTCCACGGTGCGGCAATGTGCTCGTTCCACAAACCCTGCAAATTGCTCGGCAAGCATCCCGGTCGAGAGCATGAAATCAAAAGGTATCTACCGAACTGAAAGTATAAAGCAGCTAAGGCCGGGTCGTTGGCTCCTTCACGGAGTGCCTTAAGTCGTTCATCCGTTGGTTTTGCTGCTGCAGGTGTCCTACCAAGGTACAGGTTTACCCGCCTGAATAAGCTGCGGTGTTCGGCGATGTGGTCGGCTTTGATTCGTTCATAACTTTTCTTCTCGACCGCAGTAAGCTGTCTGGCACACACTTTCGACAAATCATTCTCAAGTGGTTTATAGGGCTCGTCGAAATTATAGTCCGTCGTCACCACTAGCAGCAGCGTCACAGAATCGGCCTTGTCTACTGCGGAGAACTTGGGTATCAGCTTTCCGCCCTCTGTGATAATCCGTAACTGGGCCTCAAATTTAACTCCTTTGTGCTTGCCTTCCTGCGTCGCCTGGCCTTTCATCACGATAAGATCCGGCTCCAAACCGCTAACAATGACGTCTGCAGATCGAGAAAGGCTTACATCGAAATTAATCTTACCGGGTTTGTCGCACGATAAACGGATAATAATACACTGGTCCACGGCGCTGGCAAAAACCTCGCGAGTGAACGTAGCATCGCCATCACTATAGGTGACTCGTGCTATACCCGTGTCAAGATCAAGCTCGCGTCGGTATTCTGTTATCTTCTGGCTGGGTGGGAATCTAAGCCGCAAATCGCCCAGCGTCTGGTGACTACGTGGTGATATCCGCTGCCCCATAACCTCCTTTTGCATAATCCTCTGAGCTTCGGAGTATTTCCCTTCGAAGATGAGTTTCCTCGCTTCCGCAATATGTTTATATGCGCCCACACGATCCTGTGGCACAGGCGGACCCGCCCAAATTGTATCTTCGTTGAGTTGAATTCGCTCATGTGTAGTTCCGCCGAAGACCATCGCCCCCAGGCGGCCATTGCCGATAGGCAGCGCCTCAGTCCATTTTCGTGCCGGCTGGTTATACCACAATCGCAACCCACTCCAGTCTGCAGTAATATCATCACTGCTTTGTAAATTACCTTTAGCACATCCGACAAAAAATATAATTCCCGCAGGAAATGCCAAAAGAATCACGGCCATCTTCATTGTAAGATCTTTCATCTTAACCTCCTTCTTTATACCGTAAATGAACGAAATTCTTCGATGAGCAATTTCGTGTATTTTCCTGGCTTGCCGTCCCCGATAGTCTTGCCGTCAAATCTGATTACCGGGACAATATCTTTAGTAGTAACGGCAATAAAAAGTTCATCAGAATCGCACGCTTGTTGTGGAGTTAAAGACTTTTCGATAATTTTCAATCCGATATTTTTACCCGCTTTGATTGCAAATATTCGCGTGATGGAGGGCAAAATATTGACGGTGAGAGGTGCGGTTTGAAGTGTCTGTTCATTGATTGCAAAAAACGCCGAATGAGATCCTTCAGTTATAAAGCCTGAATCATCGACGAATATCGCCTCGATGCAGCCCTTTTGCGCAGCGTCATGGCGGGCAAGAACATTTGGCAGAAGATTCAGCGACTTGATGTAACATCGTTTCCATCGCCAGTCCGGATGTGTCGATACGGCGATACCCTTGCTTTTTTCTTCTTTGTCATCAGGTGCTTCCGTAACGGTTAGAAAGAAATTTGGCTCCGCATTGACATCCCAATCATGCTCCCTGATTGCCGAACCCCGAGTGATATGAAAATATATCTTGGCGTCTGGGATATCGGCGGCTTCGAAGGCCTTCAGGATCCGGGTGCGAATCTGGTCAATATCTACGCCGGCTATGTCGATTGCCGCCATACTATTAGCAAATCTTTGCAGGTGTTCTTCAAGTGCGAAAATCCTGCCCTCGTAGCTTCGCACCACCTCATAAACACCGTCACCGAAGTAAATTCCACGGTCGAGATAAATAGGTTCAAGTTCATCTACAGGCACAATTTTGTCCTTTATCATGGCTACCTGCATAAAATCACTCCAAAAAATGCTATTGTCAGAATTTTTTCACTTCATATTGGATAAGTAGGATACAAAAATATTTAATAATTTGCTTTACAAAAAGGATTAAGTACGTAAAATATCTCGTTTATTCAACTTTTTGAACATAAAAGTAAGGTTTTTAGAATGTATGCTGTAATTGAACAAGGCGGAAAGCAATATAAAGTCGCCCAGGGCGACTGTATTAATATCGATCTGACCGATGTTTCACCTGACGCAAAGACAATGGAACTGGACAAGGTCCTGTTGATAAATGACGACAAAAAGGTCAAAGTCGGCACTCCCTACCTCAAGGGAGCAAAGGTTGTCGTCTCATTTAAAACCACTGCAGAAAAATCGGTAATTAAAGGCAAAAAGCTCTATCCCATGCACCTTCGCAGGCGCAAAAACAGTAGAAGACGTATTGGCCACCGTCAAAAGTATTTACAGGTTGTCGTCGACAAGATAAAGGCCTGAGCTAATTGCGGTTCCGACAACATATATCACAAAACATCTCGATTACGATTTTTGGCCTTTATTTTCCCCTGCTATGAACTTATCGGCATAGGTATGCCACCTGGCGGGACCGTTTTTAATAAAATATTCAAACGATTTATCGTCAACTATTTGACCCAAAATGGCCTTGCGGTCGGCCTCGTCCGGTACATCTTGAATAATACGTTTTCGAAGCGTTTCCAGCTCAGCCAAAAATTGCCCGTGCTGGTCGGTAAAGGTTTGCTCCAGTTTTTTTCTTAGATGACCGGCGTATGCGGGACAGTACCCCTCGGTACCGATAGCTATCTGCAGGTCACCGCGTTTCACAACCGCAGGTACGAAAAAATCACATAGCTCGGGATCATCAACAACGTTACATAGAATCTCCAGTTCCTGACAATCCTTATAAACCTGCTTGTTTACCGGCCGGTTATTCGTCGCGGCAATAGCAAGCACAGCACCTGCCAGATAATTCTTGGAATATTTGGATCTTATTAATTTAACGTCGCCGCGTGCGCAAAGATCCGTCAGCATATCATCCACATGCTCAGCCACTACAACCAGCCGGGCTCCGGCCGCCAGCAGAACCTGGGCCTTCCGTACAGCTACGGCACCACCGCCTATCACAACCGCACGGCGACCGTCCAATTCAAGATATATGGGATATTTAGCCATTATAGTATTATTGTATTTGTTCAGCCCATTGATAGCAACGTGAATTTAAAAAGAAATAAACTGCTGAATATAAAGGTCATGTCATCTCTGAGAATTATATGGCAAAAGAATTATCTCACAAGCAGGTTCGATTTCATTCTTTGCAGCCATTCGGGCAGTTGCTCCCGCGTTACCTTTTCCCACAATCCTTTCTTTCGTCTGCGGGCGCTTGACTCCAGTTGCTTGTATTTCTGATAAAGGCTGTGTCGAAATCGCAGGTCCGCATAGGCAAAACCCTCGGTTATCAGAACCTCGTTTAAAAATCTACTATCCGGCAGTTGAACATAAGCCAACAATCTGCCGTAATTGCCTCTGGTTCGTGTAGCGTCGAGGTAAACATAAATTTGTTTGTTCAAAACCATTTTCGTTGTAAATTCGGCGGCCTCTGGGCCAAAATACATAGCACCGATATCCGGGTTTTTAGTCTCCGGTGTATCAATTCCCCAAAGCCGTATTCTCGTGTAATTTTTTTCGGCATCGCCGATGCCTATATCAATAGTGTCTCCGTCTACGACATTAACTACGGTAAAAGTCTTTTTGTGATATTTTTCAAGGTCATAGGCTTTTGCCTGTTTGTCGGATTTTGGCCGCTGATGCCATCTGGGTGAAAGCAGATCGTGGTCAAGTCGGATTAAAACGACCATCGCCAGCAGACACATGGCTGTTATTCCGGCTTTCCAGCGCCTGCTCATCGCATAGGTAGGTTTGTCTGCTTTACGCGGCATTTAGCTGTTATAAACAAGCGAATCGTCAATCATAGACAACTTCCCCCGGAATAGCCATAAGTTAAGAAGCCTGGCTCCGTTCTTCGGTCGGTTTGTCTAACTCGAAAGCGATGCACACGGCCTCAAGGGCTTCCTTGGCCTGGTCTTTATCAACAATACAACTGATGCGTATTTCACTGGTGGTTATTGAATCTATATTGACTTTGGCCTTAGCCAGAGCACTGAACATCTTATCTGCGACGCCATAATGGGTTCGCATGCCAACACCCACTACGGAAATCTCGGCAATATCCTCCCGTACGAATATTCGTTCGCAATTAACATCATCTTTGATTCTTTCCACGGCCGCCTGTGCAGCCCCCAAGTCAGATGCACTGATCATAAAAGCCAGGTTGGCCTTTTCGGTACTGACCTCGGTTTGAACGATGTCGTTGACTACAACTTTGGCATTTGCCAGACAGGCGAAAATTTTCGCGGCATTACCCGGAACATTATCAACACCAACAAGACCTATCTTGGCCATATCTTTTTGTACTGTTGCTCCTGAAACTACTACACCTTCCATTTCTGGCACCTCATGAGTTATTATTGTTCCCTCTTGTTCTTCGCTGCTGCTTCTTATGTGCATCTTAACGTCATATTTTTTACCGAATCCAACTGCCCGGGGATGTATTACACCGGCCCCAAGGCTTGCCAGTTCCAGTATTTCATCATAACTAATCTCTTTTATTTTCGCTGCGTTCTTGTACATTCGTGGATCGGTCGTATGGATTCCATCAACATCGGTATATATTTCACATTCCTCGGCCCCAAGGGCCGCGGCAAGTGCTACTGCGGTAGTGTCGGAGCCCCCTCTGCCCAGCGTTGTTATATTTTCATATTCATCCACACCCTGGAAGCCTGCCACAATAACGATTTTACCTTTATCCAATTGTTTATGAATTCGCTCGGCTCCGATGCTTTTTATCCTCGCATTGGTATGAGAACTGTCTGTGAGCATTCGAATCTGTCCACCCGTGAAGCTGATGGCATCGTGCCCCATGGCATCAAGGGCCATAGCCATAAGTGAAACTGTTTGTTGCTCACCGGTACTTAGCAGTTGATCCATCTCACGTTTGGGCGGATTTGGATTGAGTTCCAGTGCGTCCGAAACAAGCTGGTCCGTTTGTTTCCCGCGGGCTGAAGCCACCACGACGACCTGATAACCCTCCTTTACCGTCCTGATTACACGCTCAGCGGCATGGCGAATCTTTGCCGAATCAGCAACCGAAGTTCCACCAAACTTTTGTACAATTATTGCCATTGCTTATCCTTAAATGCCAATTGTCTGTTGATTTTGGATTTTGTACAAGTCACTTTTAACTTTTTAGGAAATATTCCATAATTTCAAAGCCATTGTCTATTCTAAATCCTGACTCAGCGGCATTGCTCTCACTGAAAGTTTTATGCAAAATACCGCTAATATTATCGCCCGCCATAGCGAACGGAACCGGTTCAGATGAATGTGCTTTACTTGAGACAGGCGTAGGATGGTCCGGCATTACCAGTATTCGCCAGCTTTTGTACTCCTGAAGCGCCTCAAGAACAGGACCGACAATATACTTATCAATTTGTTCAATGGCTTTCTTCTTCATCTCGGCATTGCCGTTATGAGATGCTTCATCCGGAGCTTCGATGTGCACGAAAATAAGGTCGTATTTTTCGAGTCCTTCTATTGCAGCCAGGCCTTTGCCCTCATAATTTGTGTCGACAAACCCGGTGGCGCCGGGCACATCTATCACGTCAAAGCCAATCAGCTTCGATAGCCCCCTCGCTAAATCGACAGCCGTGATGGTAGCACCTTTAAGACCAAATCGCTTTTGAAAACTTTCCATTAGAGTTTTCTTACCCTCACCCCAAAGCCATATGGAACTGACCTGATTTTCGCCGAGGTCTTTTCTGACCTTATTAATGTCGTGATTGCTGAAAAGTTGCTGTGAACGGGCCATCAAATCAATGAGCATTTCGGCGCCTTTGCCGCGGGGCAAAATCTTTTCTATTTTCTGTCCGACGAAATCGTGCGGAGGATATGTCTGAATGTCAAAATCCAGACCTTTGAAGACCAGCAAATGCCGGTAGCTTACTCCTGGATAAAGCTGAAACTTCTCTTCGCTTAATTGCTCATTTAGTTCCTTTATCAACGCCCTGGCTTCTTCAGTGGAAATATGTCCGGCACTGTGGTCCGCCATTTTACCGTCGGCAATCGTAATCAGATTACATCGGAAAACCCAGTCATCAGCGGATAATTTGATATTACGTGCCGCCGCCTCTATTGGTGCCCTGCCGCTGTAGAATTTGCGAGGATCATAGCCCAGAAGGCTCATTTGAGCAATATCGCTGCCGGCTTCCATTCCATCAGGAATTGTCTTGGCAAGACCTTGTCTTCCATGCGTGCTGATTTTGTCGATATTCGGTGTTTCAGACGCTTCCAGGACGGTTCTTCCATCGAACTGCTCCAGTGGTTTGTCCGCCGCCCCGTCTGGTACTATTATCACATATTTTGTCATTAGTTGTTATCCTCTGGGATATCTACGATTCTAATACAGACAGGTTTGCCGCTGAGAACATCCAATT
>JABAHP010001422.1_pt1 | contig 26773 bp, 17 predicted proteins | sample 7062081 | NCBI WGS metagenome assembly JABAHP01 (sample SAMN14534357, study PRJNA622989) | marine sediment metagenome | biome: marine biome [ENVO:00000428]; feature: marine pelagic biome [ENVO:01000023]; material: deep marine sediment [ENVO:00002113] | place: India: Gulf of Kutch | collected...
CGAGCCGGCGATAACGTACGGTGATGTATTATCCGGGTCGTGTCCTGAGGTGATAGTGCGGACGTGGACGGCAACTGATTCTTCCGACAACAGCAGTTCATGCACTCAGACAATCACAGTTCAAGATACAACGCCTCCGGTGATTAGCTGTCCCGACGACGTTACGCTCGAATGCCCGGCAGATACGACGCCGGGCGCAACCGGCGAAGCGACGGCTACCGATGCCTGCGGCAATGTGACAATAACGTACAGTGATGAAAGCGTATCGGGCTGCGGTAATACGGAAGTAATTACCCGCACGTGGACGGCAACGGACGAATGCGGTCACATTTCAACCTGCGTACAGACCATAACTGTAGTAGACACTACGGAGCCGGAAGTTACGATTGTGATACCGCAGGCGGATGCAGCACTTCAGGATGGCGTGACGTTGACGGCGGAGGCATCCGATACGTGCGGGGATGTCACTGAAGTTTACTTCTATATCCGTGAGCCTGGAGGCGCAAGCGGTATTCCTATCGGACAGGAAGATTTATCGGGAGAGTTGAATACAGTCACCGGACAGTGGGTGTATGAATTTGATACGACGCTGCTTCTGGACGGTTATTATGTTATTTTGGCCAAGGCGGTAGACTCCTGCGGCAACGAAGGGTGGAGCGAGGTTGTAGTGGAGTTTAGTATCCGCAACTGGGCGGTTATTGAACTTTTGCCGGCCTCCGAAAACAATAAGGCCGGGCGTACGATGCCGGTTAAGTTTGCACTGAGGATAGCTGAAAGCGTGGACCCGGAGATGCCGTTTGTCTACAACGAGCAGCTTGAAATCAGGATTTACGATGCAGCAGAGCCGGGCACAATCCTGCAGACATCGGTCTTCGGGGATGGTGCAAAAGAGTACCGGATTGAAAGTATCGAAGAGCTTTACATCACGAATTTCAAGACCAAGAAGGACCCGGCACAGTATATTGTGGAAATCTGGCGACCGAGTAAGAACTTTATGGTTGGCAGCTTTGGCTTTGAAACGGTGAAGTAGTTGCCAGATTAAGAAAGGCTAATTACAAAAGGGCTGTGAGCGTAATGTTTGCAGTCCTTTTTGTATTCCTGAGGAATCTTGTGTTGTGCAGTATTGCGTAAAGATACCGTTTGATCTTGTTTGTAGTACTTATGAATTCTTAGCCAACAAACTGACTCGAATATCGTTTTATTCAAAGCCATTTTTATAAACTGACATCTTAAAAGACCATCTGCAAAAATTGCGTTCGTGTTTCAAAATGATTTCCGCGCTTCTATTACATTTAAGAAAATTTGGAAATTGAGCGAACACAGTGGGATCCATTGAAGAATGGAAAATGCAATTGCAAATGTGTAGATCGATAGTGCAGTTATGTATTGGTACTACCTATCATACAAAGAACCTTCTCTTTCATTCTGCCTGTGACGGAAATTGACGCCATCTACACCAAGTGGCAGAAAAAGCTTGAATTCCTACGGAAGGAATTGAACAAACTGCTTAACAAATCACTTGAAGAATGTGAAATACCAGGAGAGGCGCATGAGGAATGATCCGAAAAGGCCAAGGCTGTGCTCAAAAAGGTCAAGGTGTTCCTGAACAACTACGAAGTGCAGAGCGTACCAATGCGCTTCTCATGCAGTTTCAGCGCGAACATAAAAGAACGCTCCATTCAAGCCTTAAGTACCGGACCACGCTACAAGTATACAGGGCCAAGCAAAAGCCTGGACTCATATGGGCTCCCGCCTTACCTTTGTTGACCAATTTAGATAGTTCTTTACGTTCTTGACTTGTCAATCCGGCAATATACTGTTTCATGACCGATTTTCCTTAATCAATCCCAATATATCGTGTTATTGGAGAAATCGGCCAAAACAAACTACCTGCAACAACATTGTTGACAAGCTACTCGGTACAAATCTTTCTGTTATCTCCGTCGTTTCTTGCCATAATGTTTTTGCATGGTCTTAGCAAACTCAACTAACTTCTTCCCCCGGCCTAATGACAGTAGCTCTTCCAGTTCGTCACTATACAATTTTAGCTCTCTTCGAAGGTCTTCAGGTGAGTTTTTAATGATCCGCTTAACAAGTTCCTGTGCCTGGCCTATTATTTTCTCGTTAATTGTGAATTGCTGTGAGGTAGCAGTTGCCTTGATGGCATTGATTACGGTGTCGATAAGGGAAAAGGCTAACTCTCTCGCTCGCTTATCAGTGCGGAGAACATCTACGATGGCCTCTGAATGCCGATAATAAAGGTCAATATATTTCTGAGCAGTGACCGACTCAAGGAGATGGGTGTCCCTGAAGTTCCGCACAAGGTCCAGGTCCTGTTCATACGGAGTGCCTTTCACAACCGCCGAGAGGCAGCAGGGGGTGGTACCCTGGTTCTCACCATCCCGGATCCCCTTTTTACTCAGGTCCAAGATAGAATAAGCTGGGAAATCTGTATCGATTCCGCATTGGCCGTAAGCAATACGAAACCAACCTCTTTGTAATGAGAGGCCACCTGACTCCCCCCAGTCCGTTCCCCAGCTATTCTTGCAAATCCAGCAATTTTGGTTATCATCATACCCTACAATGCTGATACAATGACCACCTAATCTTTCTCCTGTTGCATGCTGATACACTCCGCCTGTATAAGTAGTGAAGTCCTCATAGACGTCCATACAGCCTACAAGAGGTCCGTGCTTTGCCAGGGATTTTTTCCTTTGCGCCACTCCTGTAATCTCCTTCCACTTGTCGATTCGAACAGATTTCTTCTCCCAGTTCTTGCAGAGCTCACAAGGCATATCGTGATCTTGGTAAGGGAAGCAACTCTCTGTGCTGACTCCATGTTCTTCGGCATAGGTCAGAGCCGGCGGAACCCACCAACCAAAAGAACAACCGCAACTACCACCGCAAAAGAATAGATGAGCTTCCGACAGATCTGCATTGAGATTGGATTTGTTATTTTGGATATTCCACTGGCATTCCATAGTGGCAACAACTCCGAACGCAACGCAGGATCCACAATTACCCTGGTCCCGGATTGGAGTTGTCCAATCAGCCTTTTCGTATTCTCTCCAATCGAAGGACGAAGTGTAGGCAAACTTACGCCTAAACCGGAGTATCCGCTGCCGGCACCTTCTGCGGGTTCGTTCGTCTGGAAGTCGCCAACCCAGCTTCCTTCGCAGTTCACTAACCGGAAGATCAATGAGGGCTGTTTTTCCTGCGCTCCAACGAAGCCCACGTCTCCTAATTTCTTGCCTGATCTTTTTTAGGTTAATCTTTCTTGCATTCATATTTCACCTCATGTTTTTCAATTTAGTTTCTTACACTATCAAAACAGCAACATTCTTATAATTACTTCGGGCCGCATCAAGCTTGACTGGAAAGATTATGTACGAAAGACTCAAGAGACTTCAATCTCATATACTCTTTCCTCCCTACTTTTTTTCTGCCAAGGTCTCCTTAAGCGAAAAAAGAGGAGATGCTTTCCCGATTTTTGCGGTACCAGTGTAAATTCTTGATAGCCCCCTGACCCGATTGCATTGAGATGCTGCCTGAATTCTACCCTATCGACGACAAAGGAATCGCGGTCGTATTCAATCTCCCACTTATAACCAGTTGTTGGATTACTCTCCAAGCTGATGACTAATGGCACAGCTATCTTTGCCTTCGAGGTAATTTTCTCAATTTCCTTCATCTCGTTTCTAACCAAATCTTATATGTCATTTTTCTTTACGCCGTCCTTATGCGGAGAATCAAATAGAACCGCATATTTCATACTACATTCGCGCGGAGGAAAGATCCGGCCAAAAAGCTTAGGCCTGCCTCCATTCCTGCGGATTTAATAACTCGGCGGGCGTATCGCTTCATCGTCTCAATTTCCCGAGCAGGGGGAAATGAGACTTGGAAGAATTCCCTAAGCTTCTGCTCGATACAGGAGCGGGAGAAGTGTGGGTGGTTCCATACTAAGTTCTTCCCGTCAAACTTGGATAAATCACTTTCGTCAATACCGTACTTTTCCGAGAGGCGCTGGTAAAGGGAAGTCCCATGAAATGGGGTTAGTATACATACTTGTACTATATCCAACTTTAGAGACTCAAGCTGACGAAGGTCTTCCTGTAGAGACGCTTCTGTGTCGTTTTCGAAGCCAATCATGAAAAAACCAATAGCTATCAGATCTAAAACATGCATGCGGTTGATTAATGAAAGCACTTTTTCGATCCCGCAGGTCTTTCTGACACTTTCCAGGTTATCTCCCCTGAAGGCTTCGATCCCCAGAAGTGCTCCGAACATCCCGCGATCAGCCCACTCGGTCAAATTCCTATCCAGAATATCAACCCGAGTCATTGGAAGCCATGGTAGAGCCGAATCCCTAAGCATTAATGTAACAGAGTCTGACTGCCGAGGAAGAGCTCCAAAGCATTCGTCCAGTATGAGAATTGCCCCTACGCGCAACCTGCGGTAAGCATTAATAACTCTCTTTATACTTTCTAAGGAAATAGGATTCAGTGTTCGACCACAAAACACAGGGGTTTGGCAAAACGTACAGTTTCTATTGCATCCCCGCTGGGTAAAGAGGATCCCTACTGGCAGAAGCCCTAATCCCTTGCCGAAACAGAAATGAGTGATCAAAGGTGGATGGATAAACTCATATTGGCTGATTCCTAAAGACTTCGCAATTTGTCCTTCACTATAACCATAAAAGACACGGTCAAATAGGGCGGCCGCTTCGGGCGTGATAACCCCGTAGTTACCCCCCCACAATTCAGCCACATTAAGTCTTCGGGCCGCAGAAACCATTTTGTGTATGATGGGAATTTCGTTGGCATAGAAACTGTAACCGACAACATCCCAACCTAGAGAAAGGACTCGAAGATATTCTTTCCGAGAAGGATATTCCAAAATGGTGATTTCAGGGATATTGGCCTGCAAGAAACGCAATCCGAAAGATATTCTTCTCTCAAAGCGCAAGTTATGCCCGGAGTCCGCAATATTGGTGGAAATATATTCATAGGGAGCATTCTCGCATGCAGTCGTAAACAGGATGCGTGTTTTTTCCCGTGACGAACCGGATTTTTTGATGTTATTCATATATACTCCAGCATTTTCTAAATTTTTCTAAGAGAGCAAACCGGCATTTCCACTTGGAAATGAGCAACTTTGGCGGCCGAATTAACCAAGCCCCTGTGTATAAACTACAGATTAGATTTTTCATCGCTCCTACTTTTTTCAAGATATTTCCACATAAAATATGGAAAGCGTTCTTGCCTAATCTGTATTTTATGCTAATTACTGACCAGCATCAATTATAGATTCCCTCCCCCTTGCCTCAGCTATGATTGTAACTATAACCATAACCCATAAACAGGTCAACGCCCCAGGGAGGTCGCTCCTCTGGGGGCGGCGAAAAATTGTTAAAGCGAATCAGCACCTTTCGAAAAGCACCTCTCTGCAAAACGTATTGCACACAATTGAGTAACGTGCCGCTGGCACCAAGGACTTCAATTTCCGCCATTTCGGCCTCTTCATTCATACAGGTATACACAAGTTTTTTGCTATTATCTCTCGCCATTGCCGTATGCGACGCTGGAGTGTCCTGAGCTGACCGTCGGAGAAAGGCAGTACCTGGAAGACGGTGCACACCACAAACAGGAATGGTAGTGTTTTGGCGTATTTACTTAACATCATTAACTTCTCCTTGAGTCTTGCAACCATTCCAGTTGTATACTTTTCTTTCATGAAAAACAGCTGTTGGAAATACACGATTTTGAAATGATTTTCTCCATTTTTCGGCCAAAATCGAGGGCTCGTAGCTCTTCAAAGATACCCATTGTCGGATAAGGTTCTGAGCATCTCATCGTCCGAAACGAATCTATTATGCTTTTGAACTTCCCTCGCCTCACGTTTCAGCATGTGTGCATAAAACATCGTACTTCACATAGACTCCGCCCCCGTCAGCGTCATATTCCCGCTGTTTGCTCCCGTTAATAAACCATCTATTCCATAGAAGAAGCCGATTCTGAATTAGAAAATGTTGATTGTTTTTCCCCGATTTTTTTAAAACCGAGGAAAAAAACTTGAGCATCGTGAAAAATTAGACAAATTAGGTAGGATTTTTGCTTGACCGAAATTGGAGGGTAAAATAATTTCGAAAAGTTCAGAATTTGTGCGAAAAATGAAGATTTTGCCTTAGAAATGACGTCTTTAGCTGATCCCTACGGTTCTACTTTAACATAAATCATTTGCTTTCAATATCTTATGTTTTAATGAGCTCCGGCTAATGAGTTAGGACGTCGACAAATCTTGGCAAGTGAATCGAGTCAAAAAATGTTTCAATGTATTGATTTCAACAATACTTTTTCCAAGTTTCTAACGGCAAAAAAGTCGTTCTTGTTCAGAATCGCAGCGTTTCGTTCACTGAGGATGCAGAAGTCATTAGTCAGATCAGGGCGGAAATACCCACGAATTCCTCGGCAACCATTGCCCATAAGGTTCCCTTTGCGGTTTTCATCGTTAGTTCTATCGTGGGAAAGTCCGAAGCCATGACAAAGTTCGTGCCCAATAACGTCGTAGGCCGAACCATCCACATCTCCATATTTCCTTCCTCATCCTTTCCAACTTAGTGTGTCAGCCTTCATCGGCTCTGAGATGATCCACTCGAAAACCTCTCCCTTGTTTCCATGGTTGTTGGCGATCCACTCTCTTCTTGCCATCTTGAGATGAAAACTACTTAAGAATGCCTCGCCTCTTTGACCTTTGGTTCCTGAACCAGAAACCTTGCCATTATGAATCGATTACGATTCGTAAAAGTACACTACTACATCATTATTCGTACTTCTAAGCCCATGAGCCTTACCCACAATCTTGCAGTTGTTAACACGATTGTTTTGAAACTCATCTTTCGAAAGAGCAGTCCTGACTAGGTGGAAGACAAGTGCTCCCTTGTCGTTGGTAGCAATCTCAAATGTCCTTGGCTCATACCCACCGCTTTGGTTGAGAAAGGTCGAGTATGTACCACCCCAATACAGTAAGGATCTTTTCTTCGGCCAGTTTGTAAAGCAACTATGAATTTTCAAAATGGGAAAATGATTCGTCACACAACTGTTTCACTTCTTTCTGTGCTTCTAATGGTAGAACCGTAACCTTGATTCATTTTAGCTCCTGGGCATTAACTTGGCCTGATTAACAGCTCGTCTCGACAACTTTAGGATTTGTTTAATTCCAAACGAAGAGTTCAAAAATATGTTCAGATAGTCAGGAAGTACAGAACTGGTTGGCTTGACGCGAAGTCGGATAAGGTAAGATGCGAAAACATAGTCACCTTTCAGCTTGAAGATACCTGTCCGGCCCACGAAATCCTCCGAGTTCACTCAGTTGAATAGAATGTCGTTCAACTCCAACTTATACATTCTAAAAACGTTACTTGGTATTTCCAGATATTTGACTTCATCATCAACTACAAAAGCGTTATGTCATCCATATGAAATATTGGATAACCTACTGGCTCTAACATCATAGCCTGTGAAATTCCGTACTGACACATCTCGAATATATCGACGATCATGGTCCATAATCCTGTATCAAAATCAATACGATACTTCGGCTGATAATACTCCCCATCTAGGCGCTTGGCCCCTTCCAACTCAGACACCTTGACAACAGACCAAACGGCCACTGTTTACATCACACAGAAATCAAAATGATGATCCCGTGCAAATTCTATGAAGCCCTCCGCGATCTCGTCCAAGTCATGGTCGATGATTCGCTTGCCTTTAGAATCCGTAACAAAGGAACCATCAGGGTTCTTTTTGAAGATGCAGTCCCCTTTGTTTTTTTGACTGGTTGTTCGTTGACTGCCAAAAAGATAGGGTGGTCATCCATAATCTCTTCACCTTCGGCCCATTTCCTGAGAAAGAGAATGCTCGTTTTTGTTCCCGTAAATGGTTTGAAGGTATTACCGTGAATGCCAACAACGCCTGATACGCGAGCCTTGTTCATCACCCATGTACGGATATATTTGGTGTTAGTATTATTGAAATTGCCTTGAGGTAGAACGAACGCCATCCGGCCTCCAGGCTTGAGGAACCGGAGGCAACGTTATAGAAAGAGTACATCCAGTGTCAATCTATTAACGCACTTGTTCCTCATATTATCACCTTTGTAGGCAAGGTCATAGCCCCCAGGAACCTCAGGTTGTGTGATTTTATCCGCAAAGGGTGGATTCGTCATCACGAGGTTAAAACTAGCGTCTTGAATAGCAACCACCAAGCCGTCAGTTCTGTTCCTCCATTCCCTTGAGTATAGGGAACTTACACGGTAAAAATATTACTTCGGCCGTCACCAGCGATGAGCATCATGGCTTTAGCAACTCGTGAAAGCCGGGGATCAAAATCTATTACAAAAAGACGCGAAAAAAGTCATGACACGAACAATGTTGATCCCATTGTTCCCAGATAAGCCAACGACAATTCAGAACTGTGTTTTGTTCCCATATTTGCGCATTGTTTTATAGACCTGCTAACTACCAAGCAGAAGTTTATAGTAACCTAAACCATTGTATATGAAGATTTTAGGGAAAAATGCCTGTGGTGTCTGTACTGAGCGTCAGTTTCGCTCTCCAATTCCAGTTGCCGGTATGAACGGAGACACCGGTCCGGTCATCTGTGTGCTGTCCGCGGCGCTTATATTTTTTTTATTCTTCAAGGATTTTTTACTTGATGATATGGATTCTTGGGTGTAGATTTCATGTCGTTGTTACATTCTGTTTTTTGGAGCCAACAGTGAAGGTTCTTTGGCGTGCTCGCCATTTGCAGGATGTCGGCGGGGACGAAATACAACATAACGAGATGATGTAAACCGAAGAATTGACTTTGCTGTTGGTAAGAACTGACTGGGATGTAAAGTCTTCTATTTATGATATAGTCAAGACTTAATCTGACGCTAAACGACATGAATTTGTGTGAGCCAAATGAGAAGAGCGGTACAGAAGGTGTTTCCGCCAAGGTTAGACTTTTGCCAGTAATATTAGGCTATACTCTTAACATCAAAAGGAGTCTCAATAAACTTACGTCTATATAACTCGATTCTCAGGATCAGACTTAATCCTGGGCTAGATGGGGTGTCAAATGAAGACCAAAATGACTGAAAACACAGTTACATCTGTTAAAAAGCCGGAGCATCGCCGCTTGTGGGTATACGCAATCGATCCATGGGCCGAAAGCTCGCTGGCAACCGCCGTTATAAGCCGTTGCGCTCTGCCAGTCCGTTGGGAAGGGCTCGACCCCGGGCCAATCGGCGCATACGTGGAAGTTATCGACGTCGACCCCTCCAGCAATTGCGTTTACGACCCGGTTGACCTCAAACATCCTCACATAATTGCCAGTGACGGTCTGGCGCCCTCTGAGGGCAGCCCGCAGTTTCATCAACAGATGGTCTACGCCGTGGTCATGAAGACAATCGAGAACTTCGAGCGCGCCCTCGGCCGCCAGATTCTCTGGGCTCCTCGTAGACGAGACGAAGGAGGCAGACGTCTGTCACGAGAAGATCGGTATGTGTCTCACTTACGACTCTATCCTCACGCGTTGCGCGAGGCGAACGCGTACTACTCCCCTAATAAGAAAGCGATCCTGTTCGGATACTTCAACGCCCCGATCGGCGACGACCGTGAAGACCTGCCCGGCGGTATGGTCTTCACCTGTCTATCCCACGACATTATCGCTCACGAGACCACGCACGCGATTCTCGACGGCATCCACCGGTACCTCTTGGAACCCACGAACGGTGATATGCTGGCCTTCCACGAAGCCTTTGCCGACATCGTGGCCATTTTCCAGCACTTTACTCTACCAGGTTTGGTACTGGATCAGATACACCAGACCCGCGGGGACCTGCGTTTGAACAACCTACTGGCCAGTCTCGCTGAGCAGTTTGGCCGAGCTACTCAGCGTGGGGGCGCCCTCCGTAACGCCTTGGGTCACTTCGACGAGAAAGGTGAACGTCTGCCGCCAGATCCCTCCGAACTCGCACGTACCCCAGAGCCACACGCTCGAGGTGCTATTCTTGTGGCTGCTGTCTTCGACGCGTTCCTCGGCATCTACTCGGCGCGAGTACAGGACCTTCGCCGTATTGCCACGGGTGGCACCGGCATTCTCCCCAAAGGTGACATCCACCCCGACCTCGCCAACCGCTTTGCGGATGAGGCCGTCAAGACCGCCCAGCGCGTCCTGACCATTTGTATCCGTGCTCTCGATTACCTTCCCCCCGTAGATATCACCTTCGGCGATTATCTCCGGGCATTGATAACCGCTGATGTCGAACTGGTTCCGGACGATCCGCAGCGCTATCGTGTCGCCTTTATCGAAGCCTTTCGCAAGCGTGGTATATTTCCTTTTGACGTGCGAGCGATGGGTGAAGATACTCTGCGATGGAAGCCTCTGGAATCCCCTGAAAGGAAGGGCTTCGAGACATTTCTGCCCCCGCCGGAAATCCTGCGCACCATGGCCGCGGCCTGGGAATTCTCCCCTAAACCGATGCTGGACAATGAAACACGGCTTAGGATGGTGGCCACAAAGCATTGCAAAGATCCAGATAAGCTCTGCCAGCTTTTTCTGGGCGCCTTCTGGGGCAAGAAAACACGATCTCAGCGCAAGCACCCCACCGATCAGGTCGAGCGCCGCAAGGACCTGTACAATACCAGCCAACAGTTTGCCAGTTTCATCTACTTGTGGCTGGCGGTAGCAACATTGAACGCCGATAGGCAACTCCGCCTCGCGGCCGCCAACGAATTCGGCTTGGATTTCGATCTCTTTCACAACTACCTCAATCGCCGTGAGCACGCTGCAGCTATCGAGGTGCATGATGTACGCCCCACCGTCCGCGTGCACCCTGACGGCCGAACAAAGCCTGAACTGCTCGTGATTCTCACACAGCGAAGTCCGAAACCTCTTAAGGACGAAGATGGCAAGCCCGTTCGCGACGCTGACGGCAAGCCCGCTAACTATCGTTTTCGCGGCGGATGTACCCTGCTCATCGATCCAGAAGCCGGCCGCATCCGTTACGCCATAGCCAAGCGCATAACAAGTGAGGGCCGCCGCGAAAAAATCGAGCAGTTCCTTCGCGACCGTGTTGCCGGTCTCGGTGACGCGGCGTTTGACCAATTCCGTCTTCGCCCGAGCGATGGTCGGCTGCTTGAGCCGCTGGCCATCCTGCATCGGACCTTTGATTACGGAGCATGCTGATGACAAAGAAAAAAACAAATTCGAAATTACTCATTCCACCCAAGAACGGCTTGGCCGTCCGAATGTATCGCCACGGTCTCGGCGACTGTTTCCTGTTGGCCTTTGACAAATCCAATTCCAAAACGCCGTGCTACGTACTGATCGATTGCGGCGTCCACATGCGACAGGACAAGGGCTCCAAGCGGTTGGGCGAGGTCATGACCAATCTGATCGGCGCCACCGGCGGCAAGCTTGACGTCGTCGTCGTCAGCCACGAACACGCCGATCATCTCAGCGGATTCGTGCAGAAAGGCAGCCCTTTCATCAATAGCCGTATCGAGGTGGACCGGTTCTGGGTTGCCTGGACCGAAAAAGTCGGGGATCCACAAGCCGATCGGCTACGCCGCAAGCGCGGCGCTGCACGAAAGATCATCCAGAAAGCAGTCGAGAAGATTAGGAAGCGAGGCATTGCGGCCTTTGCCGATCAGTTGACCGGTCTGCTGGATTTTGAGAGTCTGGCGACCGACACACCGCTCTTGGGCGCCAAAGCCAAAACCAAAAAACGAGCCAGCTCAAATGAAGTCGCTCTGGAGATGCTCAAGCAGAACGCTGATAAGGTGGAGTACTGCGAACCCGGCGAAACGCTCAAGCTCCCCGGTGTCAGGAGCACCCGTGCACGCGTCTACGTCCTCGGCCCGCCCCGCGACGAAGTCCTGCTAAAGCGAGACAAGCCTGCCAAAGGCGCCAGCCGTGAAACCTATCTCGCCGGCCGTGCCGAGCAGCGCACTTTCATTCAGGCTCCCGCCCTCCACCTCGGCGAGAAAGTGGGCCCAAGGAAAGACGATTTGCGTCACCCTTTCGAGTGGGCTCTTCGTCGTGAATGTCGCTTCGACGTCAAGGGTTCGTCAGCCCCTTGGCGAACACGCTGCCCCGCACCGCCTGAGATCCGGCCTTTTTACAGAAAAAACTATTTCAGTGCCGCGAAGGATTGGCGCCGGATCGACACCGAATGGCTCGACACCGCTGAACAACTGGCCCTCGACCTGAACAATGACACAAACAATACCAGCCTCACGCTCGCCTTCGAGCTTGGGACCGTCAAACAAGGACATGTTTTCCTTTTCGTGGGTGACGCGCAGGTCGGTAACTGGCTCTCCTGGCGCTCACAGAAATACAAGGCCAACCGCCGCACCTCCAGTGCCGATGACCTCCTCGCCCGCACCGTTCTCTATAAAGTCGGCCACCACGGCAGCCACAACGCAACCGTCAGACGCGATCCCCTCCACACCTCCACCGACCATCCGCAGGGCGAGCCCTTCGGCCTCGAACTCATGCCTTCGGGACTCACGGCTCTGATCCCGGTGGATCAGGCCGCCGTGCGCAAACGCATGCCTACGCCATGGCACATGCCTCACTCGCCGCTTTACAAGCGCCTCCTCGAGAAAGCGGATCGGCGTGTACTCCGATCCGACGGTCTGTCGCCCCGCTCCGAAGGCATTTCGCTGTCATCCCGTTTGCCCAGAGGCTCCAACGCAACCCCAGCGCCCGGCCTCGACAACGTTGAATGGCGACGATCGTCTGTCAAATTCACCAACGGTCGCAAGTGCCAGCTCTACTACGACCTTCTGTTTGAGCCCTGACACTGACGTCACGTATGCTTCTGAATTGGCGGTAGAACTTGAGCCTGATAATGGCAGCAAGTCAAACAAACTAACACCAGAATGGCACCCGAGCCAAAATCATACCAGATTGGGGGATTGAAGTAAATGATTACCAGAAGGGCAAATACTGATAGATTCATCACTTACAAAATGGGCGGTACAGGACTTGAACCTGTGACCTCCCGCGTGTAAAGCGAAATATGTTCTTTTGTAACCACTTTTGCAGTAAAGACTAATGAACTTATGTTTTTATCATAAAAATACTTATGTGTGCCACTTTGTGCAATTATGTGTCCGCAAAAGACACAAAAAAAGTCAAAAGTCATATTGCCTGTCATAAGAAAACAGTAATTTTCAGAAAGAGCCTTGAACAAAGACAAAACCGTTATTTTTCGGCCACAATCTATAAACCTGTGACCTCAACTTGACTCTGTAGGAGGTCAATGGTTCATACCGTTAATCCTATTTCATATATGAGAATAAAGTTGCTTGGGTCTCAGTTCCTTAAATTCATCAGTTGTTTGTATTAAGTGCTTCCTAATGTCAATGCACAGATGGCATGGAGAAACGTATCCTTCTGGCAAATCCTCATAACCAAAATCTTTGCCGATTTTGTAAAGTTCTTCTATTCCTGTAACAAGAGCTTTCAAAACCGGTCGCTTGTCCAAATCTATTCCCATGAAAATCGAACTCAAATCATGAGCATCGCCAAGAGAAATACCTCCACAGAAACCTCCCATGTAATTACCGTAATTATCAATATGAATATGGTAAGGACTCGTTAATCTTGCTTCACAGGATTGGCCAAAGAAATAACCGGCTTTTTGTTTTTTAAACAGATGTCCAATCTTATAAGGAAATCTTCCCATTGTTATCATTTCTGCATAATCAAAACTCCCAGGGCTCGTTTTTCCAATATAGTTTTCAAAAGAAAGAGTACTTTTAATACCGAGTTCCTTGAATTGACGGTAGAAGAAGGTCTGGTACACAATCGCATTTTGTCCGAAAACTTTTTTGCTTAGTCTTATGGCTCTTTCTGTTCTTCCAAAGCAAACATATTCAAGGATGAAGGGATTTACGCTTAACATTATGCCTTTTAGACCTGCATCTTTTAACTGTCTCAATTTATCTTCAGCTACATCATCATTTCCGCACCAATAACAGTTTGTCTCCACAAAGGTCGAAGGAATACCTAATTCACACGCGATTCTTGTTGTTTGTAAGAGAAGATCGAAATTCAAAAAAGGTTCGCCCCCGGTTAAATGAATGCCTGAATTTAAATCAATGCTATCCCGACCATAAGGGCTTGGTTTGATTGTGGCCGATAGTTGTGATAAATAATTTGTTATATCAACTTCGCTAATCCAGTCAGCATCCCACTCAGGCGAGCAGCTATACATACAATGCTTACAGGCACCGGTACACTTATAAGAAAGCATTAAACCCCCAGAGATGGGTTCCCGGACAGCAAGTTTTTTTGTATAGGTCATGCTTATATTTTATAAATAATAGCTGTTGTATCAAGTTATTAACTAGGTAGGGTTTTTACAAGTGTTCTGTATTACACGTTGTTTAACAAGTGATTCCATATGCCTTTTATTCTAAAGTTTTCAGGAAAATCTTAGGCTTGATGATGTTCTGAGTTTAGTCTATAACATATCTGGAGACTTATGTTATTGCACTCAGTAGTTATTCTGTTACGATGGAGTAAGCAGAGTGTGGCCTTGTATCGATGCAGTGATATGGGTATTTCGTCCACCATGAACGCCCGCCTGATAAGACCATGGTAATGAAGATCCCAGAGACAATGATTATGTCGCTTTTCTTCCTCTGATGAGGCTAAAAACAATGAGCGGATTGTACGGTTTGATATTCGATCTTGACGGGGTAATCGCCGATACCGAGGCCCTCAATGCAAAGGTCACCGCTAAAGTGTTCGCTGAGTTGTTCGATCTTGATAACGTCGTCCGCAAAGACTTCGAAGCTGGCATCGGACGCGGGGCTGAAGAGTATGTCAAAGCCGGTGCAAGAGCGCATGGTATCGAACTCATAGATGAACAGGTCCAAAAAACAACAAGAGTTCGTCAGGAGTATTTCATACAGATCCTAAGCGACGAATCCCTACCCCCTTTCCCCGGGGTCTTGGAACTTATGGCGGAGGCTATGAAGAACGAGAGTTTTCGACTTGCTATCGCAACATCGGGCACACTTGAAAAGTCACGCGCTGTCCTGAACGCCACAAAAGTTCCCTATGAGGAAATGGTCTATGTAAACGGCAATGATGTCTCACATAAGAAACCATATCCCGAGCTGTTCCTGCTCGCTGCCGAGCGCATGGCAATTGATCCTGCCGACTGTGTAGTAATTGAGGATTCTCCCAACGGTATCCAGGCAGCCAAAACTGCAGGATCGAAGTGCATCGCCGTCACAAATACCTTCACAGCTGAGAATCTCGCAAAAGCGGGTTTAATCTGCAACTCTCTCGAAGAAATCACTCTTGAGGTGATAACGGGACTAATCGAACATGATGCCTAGCATGGCAACTGATGTGAGGCACGGTATTGTCGGGGAGTGCAACCACAAAGGGATTTGAATGCAACATTGAATCTGCTCAGTGAGTTGAAGCCGGACGCGTAAGAGACTTCGAGGATCTTCTTGTTTGTGGTCACCAGCATCCGCTGTGCGTGCTGTACGCGATGCTGGATGATGAAGTTGTTCAGCGTAATACCGAATGTTCGCCTGAACAAATCACCTGCATAATCCGGATGCAGGTTTACAGCCTTGGCAACATCAGCGACATGAATCCGCATTGTGTAGTTCTGGGCAATGAATTTCGCCATCGGCTCAATCTTGCTTGTGCTCTGTGTGCCAACCGGTCTTTGAGTGCGATCGGGGGATGGGCCGTCCGGTAGCGTAGTGTCGTCTGTGAGATTGTCGGCAAGGCGGAGCAAACGCGCCTTGATCTCAACCAGTACGATTTCATGGAAACGCGTTGAGTTGCAGTTAATGTCTTGGTGCCATTGCTCGAACAATGCCTTGTCCGCGTACGACTGCGTTGAATTTGGTTCCTGAATCAGCCGACCGCTCAGGATTCGCTTGATAAAGTTTTCAGGCAGGGCCCAACTGAGCAGCCAGGGAAGAGGCAGGGTTACCACGGTATAAGAAGTCACCTCTTCATATTCCACGATCTGGTGTGGAGTAGTCGCCCAGAACAGTGCAGGCCTGCCGCCCTCAACGGTGGTTCGCTCACCCCAGAACAGATAAGTGAGTCGGCCCCGCTCGAGGTAATTCAATTCCACCTCGGTGTGCTTGTCGGGACGCGGCATTAGGGTGGGTTCCCAGCGCTCACATGTAAAGCCGTATGGCGCAAATTCCGGACGTCTCTGGTCAAAGTGCTTCATAGGCATAGGAATACAACAACTTATTGCAGAAATCAAGGTAGAAATTGCTTTATTCTTATTTTATACTCTCGGCTGTGGTTATGTTGAGTCAATCGACGTTCTCTCTGTGACTACTATGCGAAAAAGTCGATCCCCAGCGATTCCGGCATATCACAGAAACTGAAAGGAGGTCATGGCATGATAAGAAAGCAAAATCTAACCCGGCATACGACCAATGAACGAGGAGTGATCTGCACTGTTTCATTCCTGTTTACAGCAGCATTTTGTTTGATGAATATAGGGATGGTAGCCCACTCCGAATCCCGGAAGTCGCAGGATCCAGGCGTAACAGCAATCATTAAAGGCGGAGTCCTCGCGGGTCATCGATACCGCATACTCGTCTCGACGGACGTCGGAGGTACAGATCCGGATGATTTTCAGTCGATGGTGCACTTGCTGGTTTATGCGGATTGCTTCGACATCGAGGGATTGATCTCGTCACCCTATGGTCCCGGTCGGAAAAAGCACATTTTAAAGGTCATCGATTGCTACGAAAAGGACTACGTGAATCTGAAGACGTATTCCGATCGGTATCCTACACCGGACGCACTACGTGCGATCACCAAACAGGGTGAGACCGAACGGGCACCCTACGCTGGTGTGCGACGTTCGACGGAGGGATCACGCTGGATTGTTGAATGCGCGCGGCGCGATGACCCACGACTACTTTATGTCCTGATATGGGGCGGCATCGAGGATCTCTCCCAGGCACTTCACGATGCGCCCGACATCCTGCCCAAGTTGCGGGTGTACTGGATCGGCGGGCCGAACAAGAAATGGGGCCCGGACACGTTTCAGTATCTCGCGACGCACCATCCGAAATTGTGGATCATCGAGTCCAACGCTACGTATCGCGGCTGGTTCACGGGCGGCAATCAGTCGGGCCAATGGGGAAACAGAGAATTCGTGAGACAGCACATCGCCGGTAAAGGCGCACTGGGTGACTTCTTTGTCAGCAAGAAAGCCGATATCAAGATGGGTGATACACCGTCGGTCGGATGGCTGCTCAAGGGCACTCCCGACGATCCCTCGCAACCCGGGTGGGGCGGTCGATTTGTGCGGGCATGGAAACGTCCCTATAGCCGTTTCGAGCGGATGACCACGAAAGAGGATCGCATGGAGGTTTTTGGCGTTCTGGAACTTGTATTGCCAATGGGTAATAAAATCCCCCAGCGGCCTGAGGCAGTGTTGGCGGTGGAGAATCAGAAGCTGCCCGGCTATGCACCCGGCGACGGGACGATGCGATTCCGTTTCTGCCCTAAAATTGCTAAAAGGCATAGTTTCAAGATTCAAGGCAGCGTACCGGCGCTCAGCGGGAAAATCGGAGGGATTACGGCTTATACACCATCACCCAGCATGGCGCAGCGTCCGGCAGCAGATTTGCCCAATTGGTGGACGGATGATCCATCAAAGCATGTGGCGGAAGGAGACCACAGCGGCGCCAAGACAGTCAGCCGGTGGCGTGAAGATTTCCTTGCTGACTTTGCCAAACGCATGCTCCGATGCCAATTGCCGGCTTCAGCAAAAACCGAAAATTAAAAAGAGGATAATGCATTGTCTGCTGACTGCAGAAGACTGATAACCGAATACTAAAATGGAAGGCGAACTCATGAAAAGAAATCTGTTATGTGGTTTACTAACTTCTGTCGTTCTCAGCGCCGGTTCCAATACGGCGCCGGCGAAACCCAAACCCGGCCCGATAGATGGTAGGCCGCGGGTGATTGCGACGTCGGACGGAGAGATTGACGACCAATGTTCGATGGTCAGGTTCCTGCTGTATGCCAATGAATGGGATGTTGAAGCGATCATCTCGTCCAGTTCGCAATACCACTCGCATGGTCACAACTGGGCCGGGGATGACTGGATCCAGCCGTATCTGGATGCCTACGCAAAGGTCTATCCTAATCTGGTCAAGCACGACCAACGCTATCCCACGCCCGAATACCTGCGAACTCGCACACTGTTAGGGAACGTTAAAGCAGAGGGTGAGATGGAAGAGGTCACGGCAGGTTCTCAGTACATCGTCAAGGTGCTGCTGGAGAAATCGGATAACCGACCCGTATGGCTCCAGGCCTGGGGCGGCACGAACACTATTGCCCGGGCTTTGAAGACCATTGAACAAGAGCATCCGGATCAAATGGCCTATGTGGCCAGGAAGATCCGATTCTACTTCATTTGGGAGCAAGATAACACCTATCAGAGCTATATCCGTCCGCACTGGGGCAAGTTTGGGATACCGACTATCATTTCTGACCAGTTTATAGCAATCGCGTACGACAACCAGAGGAAGGACGTACCCCAACAAATGCAGCATTACTTTTCCGCGGAATGGATGAACCAGAATATCCTGAAGGACCACGGTCCTCTGCTTGCCTTATACAAAGCGCACGATGATGGGCATTTCCGGTCCGAGGGCGACTCGCCCTCGTTCCTGCATGTCATACCGAACGGCTTACGCAGCGCAGAGTCGCCCGACTGGGGCGGCTGGGGCGGCCGATTCGTGCGGGTCCGCGACAACACCTGGCTCGATCACGTGTTGGAGCCGGGCTACAAATATCCCGAGGGCAGATGGTATACGGGTTCAGCCTGGGGGCGCACCCGTCTAAAGAAGAAAATCCCGAATGATGTGGAATTGACCGCGTATCTCAAACCACAATGGCGCTGGATTGACGCGTTTCAAAATGATTTCGCTTCGCGTGCGGACTGGTGTGTTAAGCCTTATGATCAAGCCAATCACCCGCCGGTTGTCAAATTGAACCATGCTCGTGACTTGAAGGTCAGACCCGGGAAAAAGGTTTCACTAAGCGCCAAAGGAACTACCGATCCCGATGGCGACGCGCTGACTTACCGTTGGTGGCAGTATAAGGAAGCAGATACCTATGAGGGGGCCATCGACATCGTGGATGCCGGGAAACAAGACGCTTCATTCAAAATACCTGATGATGCCAGCAAAGGGCAAACAATCCATATTATATGTGAAGTGACGGATAATGGCAGGCCTCCACTGACGCGTTACCAGCGTGTGGTCGTTGAGATTGAATAACTAAAGGTTAAACAGTTCAATCAATTAATCAGGGAGATAACAATGAACTCAGTAAGTCTTACAAGATCAATAGTATTAGTCATTTTAGTATTAGCTTACGCCGGTATGCTTCACGCCCGACAACTGGCATTCCCTACGGCCGAGGGCTATGGTAAATACGCCACAGGCGGAAGGGGTGGCAAAGTATGCGAGGTCACTACCCTTGAAAGCACCGGATCAGGCAGCTTGGGCCAGGCAATTGGGGAATCAGGACCGAGGACTGTCGTATTCAGAGTTTCAGGCACAATTGAGGGTAATTTCAATATTAAAAATGACAATATTACCATAGCAGGACAAACCGCACCGGAAGATGGCATTTGCATTAAAGGAAGTCTTGGCATTAGTGCCAACGACGTTATCATCCGCTATATTCGCGTCCGGGCCGAAGCCAGCGGCGATGCAATTGGATCGAGAGGTCATAGAAATATAATCCTTGACCACGTGTCAGCCAGTTGGAGCAGCGATGAGGTTCTGTCTATTTACCATTGTGAAAATGTAACAATTCAATATTGCATGATCACCGAAGCCTGCTCCAGCAATCATCGGTTTGGCGGTATCTGGGGAAATAACCATGGCACTTACCATCACAACCTGATCGCTCATAATGACAGCCGTAACCCCCGTTGGGCCTCGGGCTGTAAATACAACGACTATAGAAATAACGTGTTATACAACTGGGGTTATAAAAGTTGCTATGGTGGTGAAGCGCAACAACCCGGGAATGCCGAATGGAATTTTTCCACCATTAACATGGTCGCCAATTACTACAAACCGGGGCCTGCAACTAAGAACGGGGTCAGGGACCGAATTGCAGAACCTTCCGCGCGAGGCAGTAACGACAAGGGCAGTTGGTATGTTGCTGATAATGTTATGGTAGGTAGTTCCGAGGTTACAAACAATAATTGGAAGGGCATAGACGGCAACAAATATAAGAAACTCGACAACCCTTGGTCCGCCATGGCTATTAAGCAGGAATCCGCCGAAAAGGCTTATGAAACGGTTCTTAAACACGCGGGCTGCTCTCTTCCCAATCGTGATGCTGTTGACAAACGAATCATGGAAGAAGTTCGCACCGGCACCGCAGCTATGGGCAGGAATGGCATTATCGACCGTCCCAGCGATGTCGGCGGCTGGCCAGAGTTGAAATCTGCGGTTGCGCCTGCCGACAGCGACCACGACGGTATGCCGGATGCGTGGGAAACGGCGCATGGCCTTGATTCCTCGAATAAGGACGACGGAAAGAAGACGAATCTGTCAGCGGACAGCTATACCAATCTGGAGATATACCTCAACGAACTTGCGGGTGACCCCGTGAAATGGGCGAAATAAGTGGTTGTCTATGGCTTTTTGAAAGTAAGGACCATGAAGAACTTTGCTGCTTCGTGTCTCTTGATCACGCAGTGCTTTTGTCTCCAGTGCCACATAAATTCGGCCCAGGTCACAGGATTTGCACCGATTCGGGCGGCTTCTCAACTGGCCGCTATTCCTGCGAGTGCAGCACCCTTGCGTGTGGATATCAATTCTGAAAACCGTGCCGACATGTGCACTATCAACTGGGAAAACTGGCGCCCTTCAGGAAGCGATATGAGCCGGTCCTTTGGTGACGTGACCGTTACCCTCGTGGGCGGCGATGGTGGAACCGTCAGACTCTCCGGGGATAAGTCGCTCGTTGTACATGGTGTCACGGTCGGAGCCGATGGTGCAGTTGCCACCGGCGCAAAGCCGGCCGTCATGGAAGTTCGATTCGAAGGACTCACTGCCGGCCCACACACTTTCGTGGGCTATCACCACGCTCTTAGTGGCGTTGAAGGCACTTACACCATTTCGACCGGCGATCATAAAGTTGAAGGTATTAATATATCCAAGAATCCGCGCCACAATGATGAGGTAGGAACCTCCTTCATCGAGTTTCAGGCGATAGACGGACGACCCGTTGTGATTCGGATTACAGCTGCCAGCGGCGACCGTGTAATTCTCAACGGTTTCGCACTCGATGTCACTGATCCACACAAGAAAGCACTCAAGCCCATGCCTGCTCATTGCGAGCGGCACGCCGACGGTGACAACGGCAAGATAAAGCTGACATGGACACCATCTGAATCAGCCACTGAACACCATATCTACATGGTCTCTGATAGAGATCCTGAGGCCGCCCGACGAAAGCTCGCCACGACGACGAAAGAATCGGCCTCGGTTAAGGGCAGTTCCTATACCGCTCCCATCATCCCCAATAAATCGCTGCTTCACTATGTCTGGCGAGTCGATTCGGTCGATAGCAAGGGCAATATAACACGTGGTGATGTTTGGCGATTCCGTGTTCGCCATCTTGCTTTCCCTACTGCCGAGGGATACGGCCGCTTTGCTATCGGCGGACGCGGCGGGCGAGTGATGCACGTCACCAACCTCAACGATTCCGGTCACGGATCACTGCGCCAGGCTGTTGAAGCCAGCGGTCCACGCACAGTCGTCTTCGATGTTTCAGGGCTCATTAGTTTAAAGTCCAAGCTCATTTTCCGCAACGAAAACGAGTACCTCACCATCGCCGGGCAAACAGCGCCGGGCAAGGGCATCTGTATTCGCAACTTCACCTTCGGCGGTATTGGAGGCCGCGATACGATTATTCGCTTCATTCGCCTTCGGCTTGGCAACTTGACCGGAAAAACAATGGACGGGATGGGCTTGGCCGCCAGCGATCACTGCATAGTTGACCACTGCTCGATATCCTGGTCCATCGACGAGGCCTTCAGCTCGCGCAGTGCCAAGAACATTACCTTTCAACGCAATCTGATCTCCGAGGCGCTCAACATTGCCGGCCATTCGCACTACGGCAGCGGAAGTGCCCATGGTTTTGCAGGCTCCATAAGCGGCAACATCGGCAGTTTCCACCACAATCTGCTGGCCCATAACGCCGGTCGCAACTGGTCGTTAGCAGGGGCAATCGATCAAGCTAACCGCCACGCCGGACGGCTTGATATCCGCAACATGGTGGTCTACAACTGGAGAAATCGTACCACTGACGGTGGCGCCAAAGAGGTCCAATTCGTCAACAACTACTACAAGCCCGGTCCGGCTTCGCAAATCAAGACCTACCTAAATCCCCAATTCGAGCATCCCGCCTTCGGCCCGCAACAATATTACGTCGAGGGCAACATCATGGAAGGCGTCACCGAACCGGAAGGTCCGACAGGAACATTAAAGGGAATCAAAATCCATGGTCATCAGGATGCACCTGTGACGGTTCCGAAGCCTTTCTTCGAAGCCTATGTCAAGACTCACAGCGCCAAGGAGGCCTATGAAAACGTGTTGGCCGACGTCGGCTGCAACGTTCCCGTACTCGACGACCATGACAAACGCGTGATCGAAGAGGTTCGCAAGGGAACCTGGACCTACAAAGGCAGCAAGTCCGGATGGCCCGGATTACCCGATTCACAAGAGGACGTCGGCGGTTGGGAAGACTATCCTGAAGTCAAACGTCCGGCCGACTGGGATACGGATGGTGATGGCATGCCCAACCACTGGGAAGAAGAGCAGGGCCACAATCCACACGATCCCTCAGATGGTCCAGTTGATGCTAATGAAGATGGTTACACCAACTTGGAAGCGTATCTCAACTGGTTGGCAGAAGCGTATATCAGAAATTCGAACCATGAACAGAAATGAATTCAGTTATGCCCTTATAGGGTAAAGGACAAATAATCATGCAGCGGCGTATTATATCGCTTTTCCTGATTTGTCTTGTTACAGATAGTTTGTGTAACGCAGACGGATTAACCGATACTTCCACAAGCCGGCACGTCAAACTCCGAAGCGTGGATATCAAAGAGGTAAGATGGACCGAGGGATTCTGGAACGACAGGTTTGACTGGTGCCGAAAAATCGTTATTCCCAACATGCAGCGGATGCTTGAGGATCCCAAAGTCAGCCACGCTTATGATAATTTCCTTATTGCTGCCGGCAGAAAAGATGGCAGACATCGGGGACCAAAATGGCATGATGGCGATTTCTATAAGTGGCTCGAAGCCGTAGCATTCGTCTACGCTGTTACACAGGATGAAGAGTTGGACACTCTGATGGATCGAATTATCGAAGTCATCGGCAAGTCACAGCGAGAAGATGGATATATACACACGCCGGTTATTATAGCTCAGCGTCAGCATCTGCTCCGGAATGGGGAATTTAACAATCGGCTGGATTTTGAAACATATAATATGGGTCATTTAATGACGTGTGCCTGTGTGCATTATCGCGCCACAGGGAAAACTGATCTGCTGGATATTGCAAAAAAGGCCGCCGACTTTATCTACAGATCGTACAAGGATTCTCCGAACACACTCGCTAATAATGCGATTTGTCCATCTCATTACATGGGCATTATAGAAATGTATCGCACCTGCAGGGATCCCAGATACCTTGAATTGGCCAAAGGACTTATTGACATCCGCGATCTGGTCAAAAATGGTTCGGATCATAACCAGGATCGTGTACCTTTCAGGCAACAAACTCAGGCTGTTGGACATGCGGTCAGGGCAAATTATCTTTACGCAGGCGTTGCTGATGTGTATGCCGAGACAGGTGACACATCTCTTATCCGGGCCCTGGAGGCGATATGGAATGATGTTGCATATCGAAAGATGTATATAACCGGAGCCACCGGGGCTTTATATGACGGGGCCTCACCTGACGGCTCAAGATCTCACTCGTCTATACAGCTTGTGCATCAGGCTTATGGAAGACCATACCAACTACCCAACATTACAGCCTATAATGAATCCTGCGCTATAGCCGGCCTGATTTTCTGGAACTGGCGTATGCTCTCCGTAACAGGTAAGGCGCGCTATGCCGACCTCCTAGAACTGGCTTACTACAACGGTTTGTTGTCCACCATCAGTCTTGATGGCAAAAAGTTCTTCTACACAAATCCTCTTGGAAGAGTTGATGAACTACCGTTTGAATTGCGATGGTCGCGAAGGAGAGAGCCGTATATCAACTGCTTCTGCTGTCCACCGAACACTGTCCGGACGATTGCTGAGATTGCTGCTTATGCCTACAGCATTTCCAATGAGGGGTTATGGATCAATCTCTACGGCAGTAATGAACTTAAAACACATCTTGCCGAAGGATCGCCCCTGAGACTCAAACAGCAAACTGACTATCCCTGGGATGGTATGATAAACATTATCCTGGAAGATACACCAAAAAAAGAATTCTCTGTGTTTCTGCGAATTCCCGGGTGGGCTAAAAATGCCAGCATCAGAATTAATGAAGAGATGGTGAGCAAAAATCTGCAATCCGGACAATATTATGAGGTTCGACGTTTGTGGCGTAATAAAGACCGGATCAAGCTGGTTCTTCCCATGCCCGCCAGGTTGATGGAGGCGCATCCTCTTGTTGAGGAAACACGTAATCAAACGGCAATTTGTCGCGGTCCAATCGTATATTGTCTGGAATCGACGGATTTGCCTGATGGTGTCAAAGTCACCGACATATCCATTCCGTTTGACACCATCTTCGAGAGCAGTATCGATAAGGCATTGCTGGGAGGAATTTTTGTGTTGGAGGGAAAGGCTCGGATTAATTCCGCAGCTAATTGGGAAAACATGCTATATCGAGAATTGGATCGGGGAAAAACGAGGGAGATTAATCTGCGTTTGATTCCGTACTATGCCTGGGATAACCGGGGTGATTCAGAAATGGTGGTCTGGATGTCACTTGAAAACAGTCGGTAAAACAGAGCGATGTTTGTACTCGATAGCATATTCATTGGATGTTGGAGATTCTCTATGATAGAATGATGCGGAAAGCCTCGGAGGCAAGGCGTCTGGGGCCTTAACGAGTTCACCTTGGTTTAGTGAGTCAGGAGTCCGGTAATGATAAAGAGATTATTTCTATTAGTTATTGCTATTTCGGTAGCAACGCTGATGGTCGTTAGCTGTAAACAGAAGCAGGATCAGCCTGAGCAGAGCAGGCGTAAGATAGCCGTGGTGATTTCGACGTTGAACAATCCGTGGTTTGTGGTTCTGGGTAATACTGCGAAAGCCAGGGATGAGAAGCGGGGAAGACGATAAGGNNAAAGTGTCAACGTTGTTTTATTGTTCCCTTCGGCATTGCTCAGGGTAAACTCCCAAGATGCGGATAAAGTGAACTTATCCGTATCCCTTCAAATTTGAAGAATTAAGCTATGACGCAGCAGGAAGGCTGCAAGGAAAAAGAACTCGGGCTAATGAAATTATAACCTACAGCTATGACGAATTGAACAGGATAAAAACTAAAACAGTACCAGGCAACAGCATAACATACAAGTACGACTTGCTCGGCAGACAGATTAATATAATTGACACCAGCGGAACAATACAAAATGAATTTGATAATGCCGGAAGGCTCAAAAAGGTCACCTATGACTATCCATCTCTTGATGACAAGATAGTACAGTACGAATATGATGCGGCAGGGAACAGAATAGAGCTTACGTATCCCGATGATGGAAAATATATCAAGTACCATTATGACAGTTTAAATCGATTGGTTAGTATTTGCTCTGATGATATAATCGGCTATTGGAACTTTGATGAAGGCGAGGGAGATATTGCACACGATGTAGTTAGTGGAAATCATGGAACTATATATGGATCTCTATGGACAACTGGAAAGGTTGGCGGTGCATTGGAGTTTGACGGAAATAACGATTATGTTGATGCCGGTGATATTGACGGAATTGATGGAGCTGCAGAGCTGACGGTTTCTGCATGGATTAAACTAAATGATGCTACTTCTCTTGACAAAGACCACGATGTTGCCTCAAAAGGACAACACACTTCAAACCAACCACTTTTGTTCTGGAGGGATGATGCTGTTACGGGAGGTTCACAAAACGATAATTTTAATGCCATGTCAGTTCTTGTTTATGACGGGGACACTCAGGCATGGACATCTTCTTCAACCGATTCTTTAAATGATAATTTGTGGCATCATGTGGCATTCACCTTTAAAGCAAACACTGCCGACGGCTTGAAGGTTTATGTTGATGGGAGTTATCAAAACAGTGCAAGTACGGTAGGAGTTGATTCTATTGATTCAACACAAAATACGTTTAAGCTTGGACGAGCTGATGGAGCACCTTCTACATTAGCAATGGACGGCTGCATAGACGAAGTAATGATATTCGACAGAGCGTTACTGGAAGAAGAAATCGAAGCGATATACGGGGGTCAAGACGTTATGATTGCCAGTTACGCCTACGATGCCCTGTCATCGCGGGTATCGGCACGGTACGGCAATGGCACTACTGCAGAATACTATTATGACATGGCCGACAGATTACTGGGTTTAGATAATCAGATCGGTAGTGAAAACCTCAGCTATGATTATAGCTACAACAACGTA
>JABAHP010009975.1_pt2 | contig 26760 bp, 45 predicted proteins | sample 7062081 | NCBI WGS metagenome assembly JABAHP01 (sample SAMN14534357, study PRJNA622989) | marine sediment metagenome | biome: marine biome [ENVO:00000428]; feature: marine pelagic biome [ENVO:01000023]; material: deep marine sediment [ENVO:00002113] | place: India: Gulf of Kutch | collected...
TCCTAAAACATGAGCCATATTTTTTCCAACTTTAAATTTTACATTTTGACTTCCGCTTATTGTTTTAACTTCGGTTGATGGAATACCAGTTGAATTTGTTGTTACATTTACTTTTATTTCATGAAATGCTTTTAAAGCAGGTTGTGCTAAAGTTGGTTTAATTCCAAGCATTCTTTCAATTGGTTCTAATGATGTTTTATCTATCATTTTAATAAAATTAATAAATTTTGGTTCTAATTTTATTAATTTATCATCTAAATTTCCTATAATACTTGCCAATGTTTTTGTGCCAAAAATAACGGTATATGTATCTTCTGCATAACTTTTTAAAATATGAGCTAATCTTGAGAAAGAACCACCTAATGTATTTGCATATTGTGAAGCAAGTTTTGCAGCCAAACCATTTTTTTTTGCTAATAAATCCAGTGCTTGCATATATCCGTAAGCATAAATTCTATTTTGTGCAAATGCTTGTTTCATTTCTTCTGAACTAAAACCTGCTTTTTCTCCAATTTCAATTATTGCATCTCTTAATGGTCTATATAATTTTCCTAATGTTTGTAATTGAAATTTGCTGATTCTATTATTAGCATTTGTTGTTCTTGTGACATAAGTTAATTTGTCTAAATTTACGGTATATGCGAGACTTAATTTATTTAATTTTTGTAATTCATTAAATGCTTCTTTTGTTGACATTCCCATTTGAAGCAATTCATAAGTTGTATTTGTTAATGCTTTAAGAGAGGTCGGCGTTTTTTCTGAATATTTTATTAAATCTTGCAACATAGCATTTGCTTTTTTCCCGCTGCCTGTTGCTGCTTCTAATCCTAATTTATAATTTTTTAATGCCTCATGATTAGCAATAATTGACNNAGCGCCGATCTCTAATCTAGTTGCTAAACTTCTTCCAGTCCCAGTTAAGGCTTTCATTCCTGTTTTACTTCTAAATAAGCTTTTGTTTAATAGTATTAATTCTTTATTAAATTTTGTTAAAGGACGTGTAAAATGGTCATAAACTGCTAGGATATAACCAATGGTTGATTTACCTGCCATATTGACTTTTCCTTATCTGTGATTCTTCTTCCTGAATCAAACGGTTATGAAATCTTATTTTATTATATAAGTCTGGCAGGCTTGCTTCAAGACAATAATTCGGTGTTATTGCCCCATTTGATTTAACTTGAAGAATGTATAAATTATATTCCAGTTCTTCGTATTCACGATCTTCTGATAAAACTAGAATATAATCGTAAAATTTATGATATATTCTCCAAGCATTTCCAAAGTATCTTCAATAGAAATGCCTTTTATGGTATCTTGGCGTAATAATTCTATATTATTTATATAGCCTATTTCTAATAATAATTCTTCAAAAACATCAATTATTTCATTGATATCTATTGTAGAACAGCATAATGCGGCTTTAACGGCTGATGAACCCAACATTAATGATTCTTTTTCATCTATTTTTTCTTTTTGTATGTCATTTTCTTTAAATTCTATATTTTGTTCTTTTAATTTTAATATGCTTTCCTCTCTTGCGCGGCAAAAATATTGATAAAGTTTCATTATAAGCCGTCTATGCTTTTTTGACGGGGCTTTTAATGTAATAAATTTTGCTTTAACAAATTTTCCGTCTTGCTGATATTCAACATGCGATGAATCAGATAATTCATAAATAAATTCTTCTTTAAGCATAAGTTTACCTTTTAATAAATGCTTGTAGTTTGAGAACCTCTAAATTCAATGCCTGTTACTTTTCCCTCAAATTTTAATTCAACTTCGTATTCTGAAACTAAAGCAACGTTTTGAAATGTAATTTTAAAATCGCTTTCTGGTCTAGGATCGGCGATAATTATAGTGTTATTATTAACATTTTCTTTCGCCGCTCTTATAATCGGCAAATTGATTTCATCTGACCAAAATTCAGCGGATAAACTGGAATATTTTGTTTCGGCATTATCAAAATAAACTACTTCAACTAATCCACCACCGTAACTTTCCGTTACAATACTTTGTTCACCAAGTCCAGGCTTATATTTTAATGTATTAGGCACTAATCCTAATACTGTTCCATTTAAAATAAATTGTGGTGTTGCTATACCAAACTTTTTTGTCATTTTAAAACTCCATTTATAAAATAACTTTAAGTTCCNNAACGTTAATTGCATTGTAATATCAATTTCTCTAAGCTGCGTTACGATAGGCAATAAGAAACTTACAGTTACTTTTCCATTTTCTAAATCTAAAGTAATTACCTTACTATCATTAAATATTTTATATGGGTCTTTGCCTTCACTATTTTTTCCGCTTCTAGTTACAACAAAATCTGAACCGGCTAAATCAGCATACCAACCGTCAAATGCGGCTGAAATGCTTTTCTTATTAGCCATGGCAACTAACGGAATAAGCGCGCCATCCGTTAAACGTGATTGTGCCCATTCTTCTCTTGCTGAATTGAATATATATTCAACTGCGGTATCTGTTGCATCTCGGTAGTTAACATATTTGAAACTATTATCTAAATTACCAAAAACATCAAATTTATAAGTTGTTAAAAATTCAGATGCTATAATCTCATTTCTTGAAGCATTATTTCCTAAAATAGAAACACCTGCATCTGATAATTGTTTTTGTTCGCTAGTCGTCCATTCATCTTGTTCATACATAACAGGCAATTGAGGGAAAGGCGTATTAAAATATGGTTTTGTAGATAAATGTGCGCCGCCTCGTGCGTCTTTTGCAGCATCTCTAGCTATGACATATCTTGATATATCAGTATCATTTGTTAATCGCAATCCTCTAACAGCTGCAATTCTTGAAGAAATTACAGTATCAAGTTCTCTTATTGAAGAACCTTTATAAAAAGGTCTATTAATTAATTTATTTGCAAAAAATGATAAACTTGAAAAACTATAAGCACCTATTAAATTTGCTATATTTGCTACTGAATCTGTTTTACAAGCAAAATTAATTCCCATCAATAATTCATTACTTGTTTGTAATCTATTTTCCATGAATACTGAGAAATTATAAAAATCCCAATTACCTGAAAATACTATTGTGTTATATCTTAGTTTTTGTATAATAGGTTCAATTAAAGTTAAATCTGGATAGCCTGAACCACCACTCATGCCTGTTAATACATAAGTAATACCTGCTACATCTCCTATAATTTCAAGCGTGATAAAATTTCCATCTATGCCTTTATTGTTAGCTTCAATTAAAACATTGTCTGTTCCTACAGTTCCACTGACTGAAATTTTATTTGCATTATTTATCGCATTTGATAATTTGTTTGCAATAATATTAGGCGTATCACCTGTTTCAACATTAATTTCTAATTTTGCGTTATAATAAGAACCAACAATAAAAGTTAATGTTCCATTTTCAGTGGCAGTTCCTATAAATTGAATATCGCCAGTAGCTAATGTGCTGCCTATTTCGTCATCAAACGCAATTGCATCCATTCTTGTTACGTTATTAATTTCTTTTGCCGCATCAATCATTAATCCTAATTGCGATCCATATCCGAATAAATCAAACCATGAATTATCATTAGGAATTGATTTATATAAAGTTAACGGCGTAGCTGTGCCATCCGTTTTTTGCCCTATAAAAAGAATTTTATGTTCTTCTTGTTCTGGTTTAACAGCGGCTGGCAATACGACGATATTAATCTTCGGGTTACTTATAGTCATCCTTGTACTCTCCATGTAAAACCGTTATCCTAACGGTTTGTCATCCAAATCAATATTTTGATTCAATAATTCACTTTCGTATGAATTTCTTATTTGTAATGTTAAATCCCTAAATGCAACACTATTATCTGATTCTACCGCATCTTGCGCATAAAGCAAATAAGGTTGTTGGAAATTAAATTCATGAATATAAATCGATCTAACATAATCAAATGTTCTATGTCCTATTAAAGTCGTTCCATATTGAAGCGGTTCTTCAAATAATACTGGAAAATGTTTTGTTAATAAGCATTTATAAAGATTTTTAGCTAGATCTTCCATTTCATCGCGAGTTTGAGCGGCTGCAATTGTATTTTTACATGGAATAATAGCATAAACATTAAAATTTTGCTGAACAGTTTCATGATAAGCATTAGTATAAAGATTTTCATGAATAACATCTGAAACAGCATGCGTTTCACGGGATGCTTCATGCTGCTCTAAAGTTACATATAAATAAGTCTTATTTTGAGCTGTCGTATCTTTTGTATAAGCTTCAAATGCTCTATCTATATTTACTGCACGCGTTATTCTGAAATTATTATGTAATTGAATATTGTTTCCGTAAGCTGGACTATCGAATGCCCTTATGACTTCATAACTAAATTCAGTATCGCTAATTCGTGTTAATGTATGCCATCCATTATAACCTTCTAAAAAATTCTGTATTAAAAATATTGTTCCGGTTGCAGGACTTATAGGGATTCCTGTTATTCCATATTGAAAATTTTTTCGATTATCTACTGAATACAATTCATAAGGTTGCAACTTTCTATCTAATGGTTTTGGCAAAATACGTTGAGAAATAATTGTTCCGTTATATTCAGGCTGATCTGCCCCAATAATTTCAAATTCAGATTGATAATTTAAGGTTAAATCATTAGCATCTTTTGTTTCGCCTGATGCCAAGCCATTCCCATCATTTGTTAATGATATGATTTCAAAGGGCGTATAAGCCCCTGTAATTCTTCCACCATTATTTTGAGCTGTAATGCCGTGCGGTAAGGAGGTAATTCCTGTAATCGTATTACCAATACGTGTTAATGAAGTAATTTCAAAAACATCATTAAATAATGTGGTAAATTGAGGCAATAATGTTCTTAATTGAATTACAATATCTTTTGCTTTCATTTTTCCATATTAGCTTTAATAATTTTTAATGGTTCTTCAATTCGCTGTTTTAACCGATTCGATTCAGATTTTAAAGCAGCACTTAAATAAGGTCTTGGAAGAATTTTTGCGCTTCCCTGCCCTTCTAAAGCAATAATATCTTTATATTCTAAAAATGGCGCATAATTGACATCATAACTGCCTATTTCAACTTTATTATAAGATTGCATTTTATAAGCTATTGAATTTTTCAATTTTCCGGTAACAACAGCAGGTGCTTCTCCGGCTGCTGATGCCGTCCATGTGATTTTTGAACCATTAATTGTTCTTGAATAACGCCTGCCATGTTTTGGTTTTTCATCAATTAAAGACTTTGTTTTTTTCTTTAAATCGCGTCCTATTTCAGTCAAAGATTTTCGGATGCTTTTTTTTATATCATCGGATAAAAAACGGCTGTTTTTTTTTATCCGTTCATTTTGTTTTTCTCCAATTACTTTTATTTCTATCATGCGTAATTATCCTCATAATCATCTTTTCCGCGTTCTTTTAATTCAAGCATGATAAAACGATCATCTTGATTAAGATTAGTTACTTTTTCAATTCTCCAATATCTATCTTTATGTTGAAGCCATTTTTCAGATGTAATTAAAACATCTGGGTTATAACGCATAAAAAATAAATCAGTAATATCATCAGAAATATTTGTATCATCTAATGTTAAAATTCCTTTTCTACTTTTGAAATATCCCCAAGCATTATAAGGATTTACAAATTGTATATCGAAATCGGTATTATCTGTTCCTTGGGGCGGTATAATTTGCCTATCATAAATTGTGACATAACTATTCATTGCGCCTGTTTCAACGATATTTAATTCATGTTTAATACAAACACACTTAGCCACGCTTTTGAAGTCCGTATAATGTCATTTTCTTTCGACGTTTATAAATATCCAATACATCAGGCGGAATTGCGATTGAAGCATTACAGCAATCACCTCTATTTTGATACCAAAAAACAGCGTGTTGCATCATTGCTTTAATAATATCGCTATTTTCAGTTTGTATTTCAGCTGCTGTTGCGCCATAACCCGCTGTAAACCTTATTACAATACTGCTCAATTCGTTTCTAATGTTATAAGACGGAAAAACTGAATTAACAGAAAAGATATAGCCATATTCATCTTTTATATCAACATAATAATCAGATGAAGGGACATCAGTTTCAACATTATCTACATCAAAATATTTAAAAGAAATTAAACTATCAAATGGCGCGCGTTTTAATTCAAAAATATCAAAATTATCTCGATAGGTTTCTATTGTTCGAGTGATAAAATATTTCTGTGTCATTCTTTCTGCTGTTTCTACAACAGGGCGAATAATAAAATCTTCAATCCATTGATTGTGTTCCGGATCATCTCTGTCAATTTTTGCTTGTTGTCTTAAATCAGCGACTGAAAAAGGAAGTTCGGCAGGCGGAATAACGACAACATATCTATAATTGACTGGACTATAAGCAATATTTTGCATTGTATTCCTTTAGATATAAAAAAGGCGGTAAATAACCGCCCAGTTATACTCTGTTAAGCAAGAGGCGCAAAAGCCCCAGTTGTTGGTGCATTTGCAGGATCGCCCAAGATAGCTTGTCCACTTAATGAACCACCACTTGTTACAGATGAAGAAACTACTTTTGCTCTAAAATATCTATTTTTAACAATAAATCCAATACGTTTTACTGTATTGTTTTCACCGGTTGAAAAAACCATATTTGCATAATCGCCTAAGAGTCTATCACCTGTAATTTCCGTTACACCTGATACAAAGGTTATATCATCAGATTCTTCAACTGTTATTGTATATGTCCCATCAACAAGGATTCCTGAAACAACAGATAATTCAAATGATTCATAACCACGTTGATCAATAGGATCGCCGTAAATAGTAGTATCACTTGTAAATGCCGTTATCGGAAATGCTTCATGTGTGTCAATAATATGATGTAAATCTTTACTCATTTTAGTTCCCTCTAATTAAAATCATTAAACTGAAATTTTGATTTTTGCAAAAGCTTCCGCAAGCATAACTTTTGCCGCCAATCTTCTAATAAATAATAAATCAATGACATTTAAAGTTTTATTTGAATAAGGATCACGTAAAACTGTTACACCGGTTCTATCGCCAATCCAATAAAATCTGAAATCACCAAATAAAACCGGATAATTTGAAGCGGCTACATCATCAAAATCATTGGCAATAAAATAAGGATAACCATCGATAGTCGCTGCAACACCCGAAACAACATTTCCCTGCTGCCATAAATAATTTCCTTGACCATCTTTCAATATGCTAATATCCACCCTTGTTCGTCTATTAAACGCATATCGTGGGTCATAAGCATCTTTTATTTTCTTTTGAATTAATTTTATCGAATCAAAAGTTAATTCATTTGCATCGCCTGATTTTTCCTCGGGAATTAATGTATTTGTCATTAATCCTTCCGGCTCATAATTATCATCGCTTCCGTTTACAAAAGCCGCGCCTTCCGCTCTTGAGAATTCTTCACGCACAACTTTAGCAACATACGCCTCAATGTTAATTACAGCATCCTCCATCATTTCTGATGTCATCTGTACAATTACACCCAATTTTCGCGTATTCAATACTTCTTGACCGAATTGAGGCTGACTTGTTCCGATTGATTGATTTTCGCCAACCCAAAAAGAAGAAGGCCGCGAAATTAATGACGGCACTGTCAAATCTTTTGATGCCATTTGAATTGTCGTTGCATATTGTCTAATCGGACTGATTTCCAAAACTGGCTCTAAAATCTGATTAGACATCGGATGCGGCATTAAAAAACCACCATCAATATTGTTATAAGTATTCAATGTTGATTTAATAATTTGAGGATAATTAGCAATTTCCGAATTTGCAGAAAATTTTTGAGCTGCATTATCTTCAAGTGATATTTTTCGTGAAATATATTTCTTAAATATTTCACGATGTTCTTCAACAAATTTTCTTACTTCCGGTATAGCCATGGCAGAATTTTCAGATTTTGAAGATGGCGAATGATAAAGTCTTGCCATTTGTTCCGTTTTTTCTTCTAAATCCTTATATTGTTTTTCCAAAAGTTCTTTTTCAGCAAAAATCTTTTCAATTCTGTCGTTGACTTTTGAAAATTCTTCTTCTGCTTTTTTAAATTTTTCAACAGCAAATCCATGTCCTTCCATGACGGCTTTTTTAATACTGCCTACATCTTCTTGAGTTTCACGAATTGTTTTTAATGCAATGCTTGCTGACTGTTGAAGCTCTTCTTTTTCAACAGTACTTAATTTGTTTTCCGTAACCATCTTTATAACTCCTTGTATAAATAAAATTAATCCATTTTGCGGTATCGGAAATTGATTTTGAGCAGGAAGATATTTCTAAATAAGTTTCGTAAAGCTGTTTAGTAAAATCATTATTATCAAGATTTCCTTGACGATAAATACTAACCATTGCGGATGCAGCTTTTTGTGAAAATCCTACTTGTCGTAGTTTTTTCTCGCAAACTTTCCTTGTATCAAATTTCTCAAAAACAATTCCATAGTTATTGAGTTCATCTTCAACTTCTTCTTTCGTAGAAATATTTGAAATACTATCCAAATCTTTCTTTAAGGCAGAAGACAAAAAATCATCTTCGTTATTATAATATTTATTTATTAATGATTCAATTATTTTTTGATCATCTTCATCAATATTATCAAATGATAAATCATAAGAGGCATTTTCGGATTTAACAACCGCCCCTCTTGCATCTTTGTGTGCGGGTTTATGAACAAAAGAAAAATCATCTANNCATCTAAATTAATTTCAGTTAATAATCTATTTTCATCATTAAGTTGTTTTGAATCCATTAATAAACCTGAAAGACTAAATCCGTTAATAACGCCTTCTTTAGCAAGAATTGAAGCTTTATCCGCTTCATCATAGCCTTTTAATAATTGCGCTTCAACATATAAACCGACATCATCCAGTTTAAATTTATCAGGAGATATTTTCCCGATAAATGAATCAGGTCGATGCTGAAACGTTACAGGGATAGGGATATTTTCTGATCTGAATTTTTCTAATGATTTATCAAAAGCATTCGGATGAATAATATCTCCGACAGAATCAGGCGTATGAAATACAGCCGCATAGCCTTTTATTGTGACATAATCATTATTTTCATCAGAATCTTCAACTGATTCAACTTCAAAAGGAAAACTTTTATAAATATAATTATCAGCTATATCATATGATTTATTTTTAGTGGCCGGCTCAAAACTTATTGGTTTATATCCATGATCTTTAAGCCATTTTCTGGCTTGCGCTGCTGTGAATTTTGAAGCATCAAAACGAATAGCCTGTATTTCAGTTTTTGCCCCATCCGGTTTCGGATTGCGTAATATACCAAAAATAACATCTATTCCTTCACCAAATTTATTATTATCTCGTCTATAACGTATAAATTTTCTTTTATCTGGATTTACAAATCTTGCGGCATGTTCATTCGGATACGGCATTGTATGTTCCCTCATAAAAATAATTAGTCCATTACTTAGATAATATCATATTTTTAAGCTCTAACAATCCTTATTCTATGTCTAATTTGTTTCAAATATTCCAATCCAATCACTAAAGCATCTACCATATCATCATGACTTGATTTCGGAAAATGTTTTAATTGTGTTATAAATCCTTCTCCCTCATACAGCCATTTTGCTTTTTCAGGAATTAAAACTTTTCCGCAATCAATCAATGGTGATATGGCATGCGCTCTAATTTCTTTTGTTCCTTGTGTTTTAATCGGTTTGATTGGCAAAATAGTATTATCCATTAATTCCTGAATAAGTGATATACCGCTTGATCTATCTTCAATTAAAATTGCAGCCGGATGCCATTTATAATAATATTCAAGCATAAGATTTTTTAATTGATAGACTTTTAATCTTACATTTATAATATCTAAAATATAATAATCTTTTTCTGTTTCTCCGATTGTAATACCTGCGGAATAATCATTTGATTGTTTTTCTTTATAAGCTGTATCCCATGCCTGAATAATTTTTTTAAAAACGGGCAAATCATTTTCATTATAAAATTTAAAAGCATCTACATTGATAATATTTCCGCCTTTTTTAGATGGTTTTTGCTGATATTGTCCATCATAAGCATTGCCCATTCTAATTTTTATATTATTCAATATTTCTTCATTAAATCGTTCAGTTAATATTTCACGATTTTTTGTTCTCGGATCAGTAAAAATAATAGTTTTACAACGTCTTTTTTCTTCAAATTCCATAGGAAGCATTAAATGTTCATATTTTTCTCCGCTATTTAATAAATAATTTGTCGGATCATTTGGATGCAGACGCTGCATAATCAAAACCAAAGCTGAATTTAAAGGATCGTTAAATCGAGTCATTAATGATTCGGAAATAAAATCATTTGTATTTTCAATGACAATTTTTGAAATTTCTCCTTTTTTTGGCGGTCGGCTTAACGGATCGTCTAAAATAATAATATCTCCGCCATATCCTAATATATCCATACCGATTGAAAATGCCATTCGATTGCCTAATAAATCATTTTCATAAAAATTTTTTTGATTTTGATCTTCTCTTAATTTAAATCTATCTCCCCAATACTGTTGATACCATTCTGATTTAATAACATTTCTGCTCGCTAAACTGTGTTTAACTGATAATTGCTGCGAATGTGAGCCTGTTAAAAATTGTTTTTGCGGCGAATTTATCCAAACCCAAACGGGAAATAAAATAGTTGTTAATGATGATTTTGAACAGCGAGGCGGAATATTGATGATTAAGCGTTTTATATCGCCCGTATAAACTGCCTGAAGATGTTCGCAAATTGCGCTGATATGATAACCGTCTATAAATTCAGCAGAACAAACATATTTCCATGCTTGTTTAACGAATTCATAAAAAACTTTTTCGGCAGCCGTTACTAATAAAGCCGTTTGATAATTGATTAAATCAATTTGTTCTTCCGTTAGATTTTCAAGTTCCATTTGTCATCCTTGACAATTACTGCATAATTGAATAGTTTAACTTATTGAATCATTTTATTAAAGGACTAATATGATTTCTAATTCATCTATCAATTCAAAACGTTGTTGGAATTGCGGAATACAAATTACAGATAAAGAAGGACATTATTGCAAAGATTGCATTGCTGATTTCAAAAATGGCATTCCATTAACAAATACCTATAAATATCAATCTGTTTCAACTGAATATTTAAAAAAGGAAGAAAATTAATATGAAAAAAATTATTGACTATCCTTTTCCGCGACGACTTAAATTATTAAGATTAGAAGCTGATTATACGCAAGAAGAAGTTGGCATAAAGGCAGGATTACCTTTAAATTCTTGTAATAGCAGAATGAATACGTATGAACTTGGAAGACATGAAGCTGAATACAGCATCGTTAAAAAAATTTCAAATGTTTTTCATGTTGATCCTGCTTATTTTTATGCAGAAAATGAATCCGTTGCCGAATTGATCAGAAATTGGTCAAAGCAAAATCTTCCAAAAAATTAAAAAAAAGTATTGACATATTAAAATTTTATGTTAATTTCATAAATCAGATTAGAGTTTATCGGTTTACTCTTAAACAAAACTTTGTAAATCAGTGCAGTTTATCTGTCCTTAGTCTCAGTTCGACTGCATGTAGAAACCAGTAGAAGATACACCGCGTGACTGGGCATTTGGGCGAATCGCCGGACAATGTGCGGTAAAAGATAAGAAATATTATTTCTTATTTTGATGAATCGGCGGCGTTGCTAAGCGGCGATCGATGGGGGAGACATATCCACAATCGACTGTAGACGCAATGAGCATACCTGCATTTTTTTTTTTGACATGCGGGTATAGGGCTCATTGCGTCACGAGCAATCTCAAAGGGAAACATAAACGCGCCGATAACAAAGCGCAATCCATCTCTAAAGATTGTTAAGACATCCTAAAGCGGTTCGGGCAGTGATCCCCGTAGCGAAGAAAAATCATACTTTAATTTAAAATATCTTCCATCATAACCATGCGGATTTGTATAAAATTTGAACAAGTCAAAAATTCGATTATTTTTCATGAATAATTATAAAAATCAATTTAAAAGAAATTTGAAAAGGTTTAAGCGGTTTTTTTGATAAAATAATGGAATTTCTTATTTTTTTATAAAGACGCTCATAAAGGCTCATATTTCGTTTAAAAGCATATCCTAATGAATAGTGTTATTTTGATTATCATTTTTTTCTGAAATTATAGCGTTTAATTCAACATTCATCGCTTCTAATAATAATTCCTCAAGATTATTTACAAATTGTTTACCAAATTTATAATTTATAGCATTTCTATTTTTAAAATATGGGATTATAAATAGAAAATAAATCATTAATACAGCATTTAAAATTTGCTCATGATTTTTTAATGTTAATGATCTAATGATTTTATGCACCAGATCATCTGTTTTTTTATGACCAAAAGCCTGAATAAGCAATTTAGGCGGTTCTATTTTCTTAATCACGATTTACTTCATCTCCCCATGTATCCCATCCTTCATATTTTTCACGAGCAAATAATTCAATTTTAGATTAATTGTTTATTTTATCAATTTTTTTTGTTGGTGAGCCGCCGCAATTACGTTTCTGTTTGCGGTAAAAACACAAATGCCTTTAGCTGTTGAGAAATCTCCATCATCCGTAATGATCTGTGAAATTCCTATACTTTTCATCATTTCGAGGAAAAGGGCATCGTATCCATCTATTTTTGCTGTTTGCAATAATTGCAAAATACTTTTTTCTGTTTTGCCGTCTATCATAATTTCTGTAAAACTAGCAATATTTTCAATTTGTTTGTACGTTTCCATAATTTTTTGAACAACTTTATTGCGTTCATTACGCCAATTATGCCTATATTCTTTTGGTGTGACAGAAGGTTTATATTGGTTGTATATAGTTTTTTCACTTTGTTCTATAAGTGCCGCAAGTTCTGCCAAAGAAAGACCGCAATAAGCTATGTGTGCTTTCTTTTCTAAGCTTTTATTTATAAAAGAAGGATATTTGTTTAATTGATAATGTTGTGGTTTTGGATCCATATACATTGTATTGTTGTACAGAAACCAAAACCAAACATTTGTATCTACAAAAAATGAATCCGTAGGCTTTGGGGTATAGCTATTAATATCGACGATATATGCTTGAACATCATATTGGATACTTGTCATTATTCTGATTCCTTGGTCTGTTGTTCTAACAAATCATCTATAATTTTTTTATAGTCGATATCGCCATAATAACGGATTGCATTTTCAATTACTCGCTCGAAGATTAGCTTTCCTGTTTCAGTCAAATTTTCGCAGGACAACAATTTTTGAATTTTATCTTCTTCGATATCTTTAAGTAACTGGCCAACGGCGGCATTAAAAAAAGGCGAAGCAAATTGGGTGATTCCTTCAAAATCTAATGTAACAGATTCTTCATTTTTCAATTTATCGTAAATTTTATTATAAATTTTCTGTCCGTCTTCTCTTATAAGACAACGGTTTCCACCAACTATATCTTTAATTTTTAAAATCATGGTTTTCCTCTAAAATTTATTACTTTTCACAATTAATAACAATATGAAAAACTGTTCCATTAAATGGCTGAACAAGTTTTTGGTAATTTTCACCTTTTTTATTAATAACTACATATGCACTGTTACTATAGGCGTTAATTTTTCCATTATATTTACATATAAATTCTTTTAATAGATTCAAACCTACTCCACGCGGCTCCGAATTTTCATCTTTTGACTTTGTTGTACTGGAATTTGCGAATGCCCATTTTTCCATAATATTGATTCCAATATTTAAAAATGGTGATGTAACCCATAAAAATAAAACACAATTTTCATTAGAAATATCAGTAACAGGCAATCCTTCTATCCATTCATTTGTTTGAAGTTTATAATTATTATGTGAACCAAATGTATTATTGACATTATTCAATTTATCATTATATTTCCATGGCGGATCAGCATAGATTACTTGATATTTCTTCTTCAGAAATGCAATCATCCTTGATGTCATTTTCTTCCTCTAAATTTTCATCCTCATCCTCATCCTCATCCTCTTCATCATATAAAAATTCACCATTAGTTTTCCCAATAGCATAACCATTTTCATAATAATATTTTAATAATTTCATAATGGCTATTTTTGATTCAGATGTGTTTATTTTTCTTAACTCTGTTAATGCTTCAACTTCTTGTTCTCCGAATTCATATAAAAATACTTCATCATTTAATAAGTCATCAAATTCTTTTTCTAAATATTCATCCATTTTTTTTATCCTCTTTGTAATCATCAAAAAATTTCATTCTATGTTTTAAATATTTTTTTAAAATTGCTAAATAATTTTTACCATCAATATATTTTGATTCTTGAATAGTAATTTTATTCAATAATACTTCTATTTCATTTTCTCGTTTTTCGATATTCATTAACTTCTGCAAAAAAATTTAATATTTCATCCGGTATTTTTTCAAAAATTTCATCTTTCAAAAATTTTTCAGGCAATGTTTTCCACTTTCTAACAAGTAGCAACATTAAATAATGGAAAGCATCATATTTAATTCCTTTCGCATAATATAATGAATTAAAACAAAATTCACCAATTTCAATACTTGTCATATCCCATGTTGTCATTATTTTCATCCATAAATATTTAGTGCCGCCATTCGGATTTGCACCGAAAACTTCCCGATTTTTCTGAACTGATATACAAGTTTTAGGATGTTTTACTTAAACTATAGCGGCATTTAATTTACTTTATATAAGATCATATTATGTTTCCGATAATAATGTTTTTCATTGATATAAGCATAATTTAATTTTGAATCAGAACTATTTATTGCTTCTATTAGTCCTATTTTACAATTCGCCAGTATATATTCATCATAATTGTATAAATGTTTATCAAGAATTAATTGATATCGCGTAATTATTGATGATCTGGTTGAAAGTATATCAATAAATACATGTTTAAATAATGAAAATTCTGGTTTTCCCGCACCTATAATCTTAATTGTAATGAGCGATTCATCTTTTGAATTACTAAATAAAAGATATTCGGTTAAATTATTGATACATCTTTTATTTATTAATTGTTTATAATTAATATAAATATCTGTCCGTTCGCGATGATTGTTAAAAAATTTCACTGAATTTAATTGCAACCTATTTCCGAAAATTTTCTTAAATAAAAATTCTTCTTGTACAAATTTATAATTTGCTGTCATCGAAATCATACAAATTCCTTTTTAAAAAACCTAGTAAAAATTTCGTCGACTGTTTCAGTCAATTTATCGAATATTATTTTTTGTCCATCATCTGTATTTTTATTTTTTTGATCAAAAACAAAATCCAAGAAAAATTTATTGCTCATAGTAAATATAAAGATATAGTGCTTTAACATTAGAACTTTATACTCATTATATTTTTGTTTTAGCTTCTCTGAATATGCATTATTTTTCACCGAATAGATTGGATTTTTTTCACTAACTTCATCAGTCATTTTTTCAAAAAAAGAAATTTTTAAAAACATCTTGCATAATTCGGCAAATATTATAATAAGTGTTTTCTCATCAAAAAAATTATTCTTAGTTATACTGTTTCTATAATCTTTAAAATCTTCAAATATATTTTGTTCTTCTAAATATAAAAAAAAGCTTTCAATGATTTTTTTTTTTGTATTATTATCACTTATCATTTAATTGTCCTACGGTTCCATGTGAAACTTTTTTGATGAGGCATGAAAATAACACAACAAAAAACATTTATGTTTTTATTTGACACAAATCGAAACATGCCTCATCTGTATAATAGATTTTTTTGGTTGAAATGTCAAGTATTTGAATTGTTTTTAAAAGAGGCTTGACAGGTAAATAAAAATTAAATATAATTACATTTAAATAAATAAATATAAAAGTATTCATTTAATTGAATATAATTATATTTAAATAAAACAACATGAGGATATTTAATGAAAACAATAGCCGTTATTAATCAAAAGGGTGGGGTAGGGAAGTCCACCATTTCAGTTAATCTTTCTTACGGATTAGCCGAAAAAGGAAAGAAAGTTTTATTGTGTGATCTCGATTTTCAGGCACAAAGCACAAAAATATATATAGATGAATTTAAATATACTATTGGTGATTTATTTTCAAAATCTAGTGTTTCTATTAAAGAGTGTATTCANNGAAATAACAAATTTGAAAATCATTCCAAGTAATATTCATTTTGCCAAAATAGCTGAACAAATTTCAGCGCGAATACATCGAGAAAAAATACTTTATAGGCATTTAAAACGCATTCAAAACGATTATGATTATGCTATATTAGATTGCCATGCCGATCTTGGCGTAATAACTATTAATGCCGTTTATTCGGCTGATTATATTTTAATTCCAGTCACTTATGATAAAGAAGCCCTTAACGGTATTTCTGATTTATTGACCATGATAGAAGAAGTCAAAGAAACGACTAATTTCAGATATGCAATTATACGGAATATTTGTGATACACGAACTAAACAAACAAATTCTTATATTGAAGAAGAATTGCAGTCCGTAAAATCAAATGTTTATGAAACTATTATTAGGCGTAATGAAACAATCAATCAAGCGCGTATTGCAGGCGAACCCATTCAAATTTTCGATCAAAAATGTCACGGAAGTGAAGATTATTCAATATTAATAAAGGAGTTTTTAAAAAATGTCTAACTTAAAAAATAAAGCGAAAAAAAGCAAACTTTCAATTAAAAACATTTCAACTAAAAATGAGAAAATTATTAATAAAAAAATAGCAAAAATTTACCCTAAAATTTTTTATCTTACAAGTGAATCAATAAATCTTCTCGATGAAACAGTAAAACGACTAGATGAAATATCACCAAAACATATCTCTAATGCTCGTTTANNCGTTTAATCAGGGCGGCTATTCTTATTATAAGTAAAATGGAAACAGATGATCTTTTTGCAGCAATTAAGCAAATTTGGTATTAAATAGTTGTATATTTATTATATTAAATATATTTATATTGAGGATTATTATGGAAAAAGATAAAATAATAGAAGAAATTGAGAAACTTATTGCAGAACCTTTGAAGAAATTTACACAAGAACGTTTTCTTAATTACAATACATGTAAGAAATGGAATATTGAAACTACTTCAGAATTATGTATTCAAATATTGTGTGATTTCATAAAACTAAGTGATGGTCTTGAAACACTTAAGGTTAATCTAAAAGGAATAGATAAAGCAGCATATTTTTCAAATTTGTATAATTCAATAACTAATAAAATTTATCACTTAGTTGATCTATTATCTATAATTATTTTAACAAAATATAAAAGCCAATATGCATTAGTAATCGATAAAGAAAATTTTAATTGTTTAGTGGAAAAAGTTAAAAAAATTATTTTAAATAACACAGATATATATTTTTTAAAATTACTTAATGAAAATAAATCCACTGGTAATTGCTAATCACTGTTAAAAATAATTTGACAAGTCAATTTTTATAAACTATCATTATTTTTATTTATTCATAAGAGGATTATAAAAGTGGAAGATAAAAAGCAAATACGTTTAGAAGCGAAAACAATAACCATATCTACTAAAGATTATTTGTCATTGAAATCTCAAAAGCTTGTAGAACAAATAGTGAATAGAAGATTGAAAAATGAAAATCTTACATTACAATTTACATTATTCTCAATGCAATGTAATTTAAATTATCTATATCATGAATGTTTTAGATATGTAGCGTATAATTCTGAATTAGTAGCGCGTAATAAAAGATTATTACAAGAAAATATCCAATTAAAGAATACTTTAAAAAATATGCATGGTTTTTTCGGAAGACATAGAGAAGATAAAAAAGAAAGAAAAGAAAGAAAAGAAAGAAAACAAAATAATGTGAAAATTCATTTAACAGGAACAAATTATTCAAGATTATAGTTTTTAATGAATAAAAGTTTTTGAATTTTCAGAACGATTCCATGCCTGTTCTATGAGTTTCAGGGCATATTCTGCGCCTTTTGTATCTAATATTTCAGTAGGAAATCCATCATGAACATAAAATCCAAATTCTTTTTCATTGTCTATTCTTGAATCTTTTGTAACTGTATATTGATCGCCAATCTTAAAAACATCTCTTAATTCTCGTGTTTCTCTATTAACTTCAATTATATCATAGACTTCATTAAAAGTTTCAGGTTGCGCGACCATCATTCTACCACTTTCAAAACAAATAATATAATCGCCTTTATTAGCTTTCATTATTCCGTCAATTATTTCAACATCGCATTCTTCTGATATTCTATAACAAATAACACGTTTTGGTTTTTTACTAGCAGTTAAACGTTCAAAAGAATCAGGAATATCACCAATATTTTTTATAAGCATTAAATTTTATCTTTTTAATTTATTACGTCCCAATATACTATGAGGAAGATGGATGGTTCATCAAATTATATCAAGACGTAATGATATAGCTTAACATTATTTCAGACGTATTAAAATCTCTGCAATAAGGTTTTTACACTGCGATCAATATCTCTGAATAGATGCGTTATTTCAAAGAATTTATTATTTATTTTTGTCAATACAATTATATTTATTATAGTTAATAAAAATATATTTAAAGAAAGTACTATTAATAAAATTTGCGTCATGTTAATTATATTTTAAATAAAAAGCCATTGAATAAACACTAAAAGCCTACTCAATGGCTAGATAGAGGATTGAATAATGAAAAAATCATTAATAGGAATACAATGATTCCCATCTTTATTATTGCTTTATATTGATCACATGTCAAGAGAATAGGGCGATTTTATTTTTTTTCTTCAAGGCTTTTTTTAACGAATAAATTCAATGCATCTAATATGTTTAAATCAATGCAAATTTCATTCGAAGGATCAGTTGGCTCATTATTTTCAGTAGTTAAAATGAATTCTCCTACATAATTTCCCTGTTTAATATAAACTGAATCGCCTAGATACGTTTTATCCATTAAAAAAGCCTTTTATTATTTGTCGCGAAATGGGATAAAATTTCATTAAAGTTTTTATTTTGCAACATAGTTTGTATCTCATTATTATTTAAAAAATATTCCATCGTAGTTATTTTTATTAAAGTATTGACAAATAGTGAAATAATGGTATTATTCAGATTATGTCTTGGACAGGTGACATACTAGCAAAAAAGCTGTTGCCCTAATGCGGCTTTTTTGCTTTTTTAATTATTCAACGATCGGATATTACCCAGTAGTTTTCTTTCTTGTTATATTTGAATCCTAACGAACCAAGTCTATATTTATCAGCTTTTGAAATTTCTTTACTCGGATTTTTTATTTTTAATCCTGACATAGTAAATACGCATGTTTTAATTCCGTATTGTTCTTGAGAGACAAAATAATTTGAAAAAATAAGTAATCCATCTACTAAATTATTAAAATTAAGCATTTATTAACCCTTTAATATAAACAATATATGTTTTTTTCAAACACTTCCTTTTTCATTTTTATCAATTCCTTTTGGTTTTAAAATAGTTAATACCCGTTCAATGGGTATCAAAATAAGAACTGCTAAAATCTTAACTAATAATCCTATAAAGCCTAGAATATATATTAAAGTCAATAATGGCAAGTAGAATAGGGTTGTTTTAACTTTTTGATTCATTATAGTTTTTCAATAAAAATTTACGAACTACTGTTCTATCTAATTCTTTTTCTTCTTCGCTTAATTCTTTATATGATGTATTTAATTGATGTCTCCATAATTCTATTATTTCACTACTGACTACAAAATTTTCATATATTCGATCATTAATAGTTATTTCTCTAAATGTTCCACAACTTAATATATATTTCATCCAAAAACACCATATCTGATACTGAATATCAGCTAATTCTTCAAGTGTCATTTCTATTTTGAATTTTTCCTGCATGATATTTACCTAAATTAAACCGCCTATCTTTTCGGCAATACACTTTAAGCGTATTTGAATCTTATGACTTATGAGCAACCCTTAAGGTTATGTGAGGTAAAGATTCGCTTTTAACCATGTTAAAAAAATAGGCGGAAACCTAATATATTATAATCAGTTGTTCGGAAATTCTGAATAAGTGAATGCTGCTTTATTATTAATCATTTCTTTAAAATCAATCTTTTTTTTCATTTTCACATCGTTTTTTAGATTTTATTAATTCTATAATACGCATTAAAAATATATATAAAATTGCAGGTATTATTATAAGCATCATTAGGATTAATTTATAAGTAATCAATATAAATACTAAACTTAATATACTTTTTATCACTTTATTTATTGGCTCATTTAATGCCGGCTATACTTTCAGCAATCCAATCAAGTTGGATTTGTGCGCCTTGGATGAACTGCGAGAAGGCTCACGCTTTTAACTTCCTGAGAGAATAAGCAGGCAATAGCCGGCAAACTATTTATTCATAAAATTAGATTGTAATAATTTTTAATGATTATAATCTATTTATGGATTCTACACGAAATTGCTTTACTTGTCAATGCGATTCTTCTTTATATGTTGTTTCGTTGGCTTTGAATAAGTGTTTTTTAAACAAAATAGCTGATTCGGTTGATATAGCCTTTTTTGCCTCTCTCGTTTCAAGAATCTCTCCTTTGGCTTCTCTCAAAATATCTTCAAGCATCGCTTTTATAAAATCAGCTATCTTTTCTATTTTAGGTTCTTCGGATTGAAAGACTTTATCAATGACATGCCTCGCCCTTTCTATAGTAACCCACTCTCTTGCTATTTCTTTCGCTTGCGTTAATATCTCAAGCTTTTCAGTATTAACTTTTCTTATTTTTCTTGTCTCTCTGAATTCATCACGTTTATGTTTTGCAATTATGCGCGCACCATTTTTTTGAATAAATTCAATTAACGGTCGAAGAACAATTCCCTCTCTCAGCTTTCCTTCACCGCATCCATTTCTTATTGCCTGAATAGAATCCGCATCTCTCTCCTGATCGATATATTTTAATTCACACGGAATTTTATTATAAGAAACAAATTCAATGCCGAAACTATAACAAAACCATTCTGCATCTTGAAGATTTAACCATAAATCTCCTATTTTAACGTCAAAAGCAATAAATTTTAATTCTTTTCCGTATGCAGCACTCATGGCTTGACATTTACCGCCATAAGCTTCACCAAATATTACAGCATTTTCTAAATTCTTTTCTTTAAAAATACTTTCTAGTTTCGATATATCAAAAAGCTTTTTAAAGTTTTCTAATTTTTCGGCGCCACTGAATAAATTTAATTTTCCATTCTTCCAAGAAATATGGGCAGACGTGCCATGAATTTTCTCCATCGCATAACATTCTTTAAATAATAAAATAGTCTGATCTTTGTAAAGATTGTTAATGTGTAAATAACCCATAAATATTATTTTTTATTAAATTTTAAATCTTTTTTGACTTTATTCATTAGTTTTAAAAAAGCTTTTGCATCTTCCTTATCTTTAAAAATCCTTTCGCCAACAGGCGGTTCTTCAAAATCTTTCTGTACAACGCCTGATACGACTTTATTATTCCTGATTGTATAAACTATATCGCCTTTTTTGTATTTCATTTTTAATCCTCTGTTTTATCTCGTTTCATCTGTAAAGTAAATAAAAGCGGAGGCAGGAGTCGAACCTGCAACCTTTGGCTTATAAAACCAACTATCTACCATTGATATTACTCCGCTATAATATAAGCCGCCGTCACGAATCGCACGTGAATATCCGCTGAAAATGGTTGGTAAACAGCAGTGCTTTCTTTAAGCTACGACGGCATGTTTGAAAAATAATTTATAAAATTTTTAAGAATTTCTTCTTTTGGACGTCTCACGAGACCTATTTTAAAATAACTGGATAATAATATATGTTCATTAATAAACCTTGTTGGGGTTTCACGTACATAATAAAAAATCTTTATTATTTCTGAAATATCGGGTGCATTAAAGAATGCTTCTTTTATGGTTTTTTCTTTTTCAGCAGCAAATTTACGGATAAAAGATTCTATAAAATCATCTGCTAACATTAATCAACTCCTAAAAAGAGGAGATCGCCCATGAGGACGACCCCTGAACTTGCTGTACGCGTGGCACAGCAGCTATCCTATTTTAATCGCAAGATAAAAATCTTAAAATCATCATATAAGAATAAGTCAACCATGTTCCTATTAAAATCACAATACAGAAAAAGTATAATGAAATTGAATATAGCAGACGTTTATGCGATTTAAAAGATATTCCTAAATGAGATTTGTTTTTTTCATTCATAATCAAACTCCACCCTCATTAACCCATTGCAACCATTCTTTCCGCTAATTCAAGACTAGAACGGGCTATTTCATAAAGATCACTTTTAAATATTTCTTTCTTTAAATTAACTCTAACATTTGTTAAAAATAATAAATTTTTCTTCTGTTCTTCATCTAATTTGTAAATGCCATTTTCAAACGAAATATTATCATTAATCGACGGATAAAATAATCTATCTAAATCTTGTTGATTAATTTGATAATTTAATATTTCTTTAGAATGATTATATATTAAATGATCATATATTGAACAGCCATATAAAGAAGAAACAAACTTATACTTAAAAATAAATAAAGAGGAAGTTTTTGTTTTCTTGGCTTCTTTTAATAATTTTTTTGCTAATTTTTCAGATTTAACTATAAACCAATCACTATCTGCAAATAATTCAAGCTCTGATTCATGCATCGGCTCTTTATAAGTTATCGATTTTACCATATTTACAAAAGCAAAAATAGCTAAACATTCCTCAATCGGGACAGAATTAAATAAGGGTAGCTTATAACTGTCCTTATAAAATAATAATACTTTTAAGAAAATGGCTGCCGTATAACGATCAGGGTAAAATCTAAAAAGCATTTGCCTTAAATCATGATAAATCTTGTCTATTTCTTCAATAGATTTATCCTGTAAAAATTTAATTATCCTTTTAAATATATCTCTCTTATCAGCGGATAAACAGTCTATGCTTTTACCTAACTTTTTTTCAATATCAGAAATGTTCATGAGTGCTTATTAGTTTGTAAGTAGGATGGAAAAAATTTTGGTATTCTGTAACCATGTTAAATGTCACCTCAAACGCAAAAAAAACCTTCAGAAAAATGGGGGTATGCGCAAATTTTATTTACAATCCATTCGACTCACTGATTTCCAATCAGTCGTGCCACTTCATCGACATTGTCTCAAAACTCAACTAGGTCAAGCAATCTCGTGAAATGACTGCTTGATATTTATAGGTCGGTGCTACCTATGTGCTACCGGTGCCATATTTTTGTTGAGTATAAGCATTCTTCTTTAACCATTTCAGATTAAAACATACTTCTGGTAATAACAATTACTGGAAATAAGAAGGCTTATTACTTTGAAATGAATTAAAAAACCCTCTTGATAATTTCATTACTTCTATTTTTTCGCTATCTGTAAATTTTGTTAGTTTTTTTGCAATCATAATCTTAAAATTTGTTCCAAACCATCATCTATTCCTGCGCCTCCGTGATGCCGTTACTATTTGCCCAATCTTTTGCCAAATAATTTAATATAGAACAAAGCACATTATTAGCACTCTGCCAGTCCTGCTCTCCTTGTATGCCAAACTTTTTAAAAATTTCCTTGTAGTTCCAGACCAGTTTAGCTATAACATAACATGCGCTGATCAACGCAATTTTGTCAGGATGGGTAGCTATCATTTTGTCAGCATCGGCCGCGATCTTGTCAGTTAAATCTTTGCCTAGCTCCTCTATGATCAGCGCGCGGAGTGACGTGAGGGTCCTTTTAATCCCCTGCATCATTGGTATCCTCAATTAGTTCCACATCTGCGATATCTTTACAATCCGCAATCTGCTCTTGTTTTTTTCCTATCATTATCTTGATGTCTTTGATCTCCAAATCCCTAAACTGCTCTCTATAGTGCCTCAAATTATGCTCTACGCCGCCCGTGATATTTACGTGCCTCATAGGCAGTCCTTCAAGTCGATCTAATAGTAGCTTGACCACTGGCAAAATAGTTTTATTTCTTTTGCCATCACTGCTCATTGCCATTGTCACCATCTTAGCGATGAGGGCTTCGAAAACCGTTTGCGTTTTTGCACCTGCAATTTGGGGAAATTCGTAGCCAGTTTTTTCACAAAATTCCTCAGGCGTGATATTTAGAATATTTTGAAAAATCTTTTGAAAAGATATGCGTTGCCGCCCTTTTTTTGGCCGGTTATTTAAAAATCGTTCGTCTGTTTTAAAACGTGGATCATTTTTGATGATCGGATGCAGATTAGGATAATCGGGATGAGCAGGCGGCAGCCATTTTTCTTTTACCGCGTCTTTTTCAGCAATGGTCAAATTTTGCTCATCCTCATCATGTTTTACGGGTTCATCCACGCACTAATCCTAACTAATATAAAGTATTGGTATGGTCAAGTTATTGTACTCCGTTGGGATTATAGTTTCAAAGGAATTTGATATTTTTTTAATCGTGGATTAAAACACAAAAAAACGGGAATGTCAAGGTTTTTTATATAAAAATATATATAAAAAAATAAATATATTTATATATAAAAAAACCTTGACAAGTCAATTTTTGGGTAGTATAATAAAAATAGATAACATAAGTTATCTTTACTTATACTTATATTTAGAGGATTTAATCATGACTACTTACACAGATACTGATATCAAGATTGCAATACAAACTCTCTATGATTCACGCAAATCGCGACGCACACATCCAGAGGGTAGCTTTGATAAAGCGATGCGCTGGGAGCCCACAGAAGCGGAAGATCAAGACGGCGACGGCACATGCGTACGCACACCGAGTAGGGCATGGCCTTACAGCTACATGGTACGGTGTCGCACAAAAGCTCACTGCAAAGCACTGATACTTGCAGCGGTGGCATGCAAAAAAGTACCGATTGATGCACTCTGGGCGCTCAAAAGTCAACAATCTTAGCCGCTCGCGGACAATAGTGTAAGTGTAACCATATCACACTGTATGGTTACACTAATTCGGACACAAGGATTATAATTATTTAATCACAGAAGAGAGTCCGAAATGACCAATAAAAATCTCACCTACCTATACATTAGAGTTCAAAAAAACATCAACGAATTTAGCAGTTGCATCAGATCAGCCGATCAATCAGACAGCTAAGAAACTCGGTGTTAACGTAAATACTCTATATTACTAGATCAGTAAGTACAGTAAAAAATCAGTAAAGACAAAGAAGCCGTTCAAAAAATGTTGGGTTGTGGAGAAGAAAATAATGGGTATAGTGAATTTTGTTGTACATGTTGCGGAGAAATAAGGCGCGTAGCGTTCACATGCAAGGGCGGTTTTTGTTTGTCTTGTGGCAGCGTTTATTCTGAAAAAATAGTTTGCCAAGTTAGCAAAACTTTACATCCGGGTGTTGTTTATCGCCACGCCGTTTTGACTGTTCTGGAGCAGTTGAGGCAAGTTTTTTACAATTATCGCAGAAATGGTGATTTATACTCACATTAAAAATGATAGACAGTTTATAAGCAATTGTATGAGCGCAATCATCATAATTTAAATCTTTTAACGATTTTTTCTCACTCATCTTTTAATCCTATCAAATTTTCAGTTTGATTTTCTTTAAAAATGTCATCAATCAGTTGCGCAATTTTATCATCAATACCTTTGATTTTATTAGTAATTAATTCCTCGCCGATCAAACTCATCATTGCAGATGCAATTAAATCATTTTCATTCATAAACTTATTTTACTCAATTATAACATAATTTTGGATTAGGGACAATTAATGCACTTTAACGATTTCATAATCTCCTGCTTTCAAATATTTTTCGATGTTAACTCGTATTGTATTATTAGAATAATTTAGGCTGAATGCATCCAGTTTATCGATTATTTCATCAACTGAAAGTTCGTCATAATTTATTTTTTTTGATTCGCACCATCGTATGAATGCAAAATAAAAAGCGTACCAATGGTTAGCAAAACCCTTCACTTTTGCTCCCGTTGCTTTTAAAATTTTTTCACTTAATTTTTCAATTTTTATTTTCATTCCAGAAGAAATTATTAATTTTAATTTATCTCCATTGTCATCTTGTCCTCTTTCTAATATAAATGCGCCCGTTTTTTCTTCATTTTTTTGAGAAAATACTAATTGAGAAAATTTTCCGATATCAATTGTACAGTTAGAATGTTTTGCAACACAACAAAATAAAAGCGTATTAATAAATCCTATTCCTTTTCTGCGTGTATCTTCATCTATTTTTTTTTCAAACAATTCAAAATTAGCTGCCGCAACTTGTGAAATGAGCAATAAAGCGGCAATTGAATTTTTTATGTCTGGTAATTCTTTTGCAACTTTTTGTTGAATATAATCTAAATCATCCACGTTAAAATCAGTATATTCTTTAATAAAATTTTCAAAATCTATAAACGTCGGTTTATTCATAATTTCCTCTAATCTAATGTTCTGTAAAAATTTCATATTCTGATTCATCTAAAAATTTTTTTATAAATTCGGTGCATTTTAATTTATCTACATCGTGCGAAAATTCTTCACACAAATCTATGTATTCTTTATTGCTGATTTCTGTATTAGACACTGTAATATTTTTTTTATTTTTTAACCATTTCGCGAAAATAAAAAGCTTTTCAAAAGTTAGCTTTCTACCAGTTTTTGTAAAAATTTCATCTAATTTATTTACTTTTTCTTTATCTTTTTCAAACATTTTCAGCATTACAACTTTATTTTTTTCTTCTTTTGTT
>JABAHP010001130.1_pt2 | contig 26727 bp, 36 predicted proteins | sample 7062081 | NCBI WGS metagenome assembly JABAHP01 (sample SAMN14534357, study PRJNA622989) | marine sediment metagenome | biome: marine biome [ENVO:00000428]; feature: marine pelagic biome [ENVO:01000023]; material: deep marine sediment [ENVO:00002113] | place: India: Gulf of Kutch | collected...
TGATATCTTTAATAAGTTTGACGCTAAAACAATTGGTAACCAATATATGCACTTTGGTGAAGTTAAGGCAAGATGTTACGCAATATTCCAATACATTAAAGAAACATATAATCCACCTGAAATAGTTGCTAAGGAATTGGTAACAGAATGGTTTTATGAAAAATTTGGTGGGGGTATGTTACCGAGAATTGGGGATCGTATTGTAGTAACCCATATTGAGGGTGATGAACCATATGTTAATGAAGGTGATGAAGGTGAGGTTATGGATATATCTGGGGGTTATCGAGATGAGGTACAAATTTATGTGAAGTTTGATACTGGTCACCACTTAAATTTACTATATAGTGTTGAAGATAGACCTATCGATGAATGGGATGTTATAGAAAGGACAAATGAATTAATTACCCCTGCTGAGATATCTAGACATATGTTTTATGAGAAAACAAAAAGTAGAAGGTAATAAAAGTATATTTTTTTAACAATTACAATATATTTATATAAAAACAAAAATATGGGAAGGATATCCAAAATGAAACGCCAAATGATTATGGAGGCGAATATGAGGTTGTTAAATGAACAAGAAGAAAATCCACTATGGAAACAAGTTATTAATAAAGTGGGTGAATCTGAGTTTGACAAAATAGAAAAAAACTTTGCTACCATTGGAGATACTAAAGGTGTACATATAATGGTTGGTCAGTCAGTTGCTGGTGGTGAAAAGGAAGGGTATGATTATGCAATAGGTGTTAGTGGTAAAATTGATACAGATAAAATATCCACTGATGAATTAAATAATATATTATCTAAATTAGATCAAAGTAAACGTCAGAAAGTATGGTCTGATGATCAGTTTGAATATCACCCACTTACAGATGTAGATTCTGTAGTAAATGTAATTAAAGAACTAAAAAATAAATTAGGATTATGAGAAAAAATAAACCACAAAATTTAAATGAACAATTAAGTAGAATGCAAAGACTTATGGAATTTAACATAGGTGAACATTCTCATGAAGTATTGGCGGAACAATCTAACCCAGCATTCAGTAAACTTGCTGGTACATATAAATTATCAGATTTACCTAACGCAATACAAAATTATGATCCTTCACAAGGGTATATCAGAATTGCTGGTGGTAATGAATGGTTGGCAAATAGTAGAGCTAATTCACTTAAAAACTTTTTAGTGAAAAATTTACCAAGTAAAGTAGGTGTTAAGATACCTGCAGAAAACGTAACAATTACAAAGGCAGAAGTGTTAGGTCCTGGTGATGAAAATCAATATGTAATAGGGTCAATGTATGGTAGAATATTTAAACCCGCAGAAACACAAGAAGAATACCCGTATCAAGTATGGTATAATTTCTATAATATAGGGGGTGTACCACATATTGTGGTTACTAAAAGAGGTAAAGGATTAGTACCATACAAATATGATGGGGATCAAGATTTTGATTCTTCTTATTTAAGAAATATTGATAAGTTAGGAGTTAAGAATTTTACTGTAGTAAAGCAAAAACACCCTAACACAATGAATTATGCTGCGTTAGTACCAATTACAAAAGATATGGGGTATGTTGCTTGGAAAGATGGTATCCTTTATTTTGATAATACAGAGAAATATAATGAAGTTAGAAATTTCATCAACGGATTAACAGATGGTGAACCACAAATAAGTAAAGATAATAAACAAACTAGATTTACTAGTCAAGCTGGTGGTGGTGGTGAATATATAATGGGTACTAGAGAAGGTTTAACTAGTACAGTTATATATGGTAAAAACAAAGGAAAAAACATTACTATCAAAAGACATATTCAGGGAAAAGAAGGTAATATCCCTGGTGAAACTAAAGAAGGTAGTAAGGAAGAATGGTTTAAAATAGGTGACTATAAATTAGATCAAAACTTCTTTAAAGATAATATGATATCTTTATCACCAGAATCTTACAATAAAATATTTAACGACATTAAAACACTAATATTCCAAAAGGTAGGTGAAGGTTTCGAGATAAGTACAATAGAATTAAAGTCAAATATAAAAGGATTTGCTAGCTCAGATAATGCAACTAACAGATTACCTCAAGGTATAGAGAAACCCGATCACACTTATGGTAATCGAGTTCCTGTTGATAAATGGGTAAAAAGGGGTTAATTATCTGAATACCGCAGTTTCATACCCACCTAAGTGATTTCTACCGTAACCAGCACCTATTTTTGTTAAATTAGGGTTTAAAAGATGTTTTCTATGTCCAGGTGAATTCATCCATGCTCTCACACAACTTTGTGCACTTAGTGCGTGATGTATAGAAACTTTACAATCACTCATTTTACCATGTCTAATAACTTCTTTAATATTCTCACCAGAGTGTTCGTATTTCCCTGTCTTGCACATCCAATCAGTATGTTTTTGGGCGAATTTCATTAATTCATCATCTTTAACCAATGGTGATAAGTCGTGAAGTCTTCTTTCCTCATTAATATATAGGATGATAAGTTCACTATAAGTTTCTGTATCCCAAAAGTCAGAACCAACAATACTATCTGCATATTGTAGATGATTGGTACTAACTTCAGGGTAAAAATCTACGTCTGCAAAAACATTAGTCTGACTAAACCCAATCCCACTCACTAACAATACTAATACTAACACTAAATTTTTCATATCTATCAATTTTATAATACTAATATACGGCAAATATTCCATTCTGCCAAATTTTTAATAGAGTTTTTTTAATGATACACTTTATTCCCTACAGAAATATTGTTTTTCTCACAGAATCCACCATTAACTTCAAGGTTATGGTTAAATTGTACATCTGAGGTAATACCATCTTCTTCAGGATTGACAGTTTTAATGTCTACAATGGTATTGTCATTTATAAAGATCATGTCTAATGGGAAGTTAACATCATGCATATGATATTCTCCTCCACCATCTAAGAATAGAATACCACAATTATCACACATATTATCCCTATACATTGCACCCTGCATCTTTTCTTCGTTGGTTGTGGGTATTTCCACATCCAATAGAATTTCTCTTCCATCATCGGTAGATACTTTCACTTCCTTTTTATTTGGGAAGGGATAATTTAGTTCTTCTTTTAGTATGTCGAGGAATTTTATTCTCATTATTACATATTTATATTATATAATTATCATTAAGATATGGATATTAAACAAAAAATACAAAAAATATTAAGAGAATCTATGGAAGATGGTGGTTTAACTGTTTTTGAACAAAAAATATTTAAACTTTTGGATATACATAATTTATCTGAAATGAGTGAGGTTACAAACTTTTTAAGAGAAAAGGTTGGTATGAAACCTTTTGACGCATATTCGATGTTTCTTTTATATAAATATAACTGGGATTATGATGGGGTAGGTAAAGTTAAAAGAGTTGACCCAAAATCTAGAGTGGTTAGGACTGCCAATAATAGGGCTAGACAATTTGTAGAAGCGTTAATACCATTTAAAGGAAACAATACAAGTGGGGGTTATCAATCTAATGGTAATTATGTGGTTTGGTCGTATGATTGGTATCCTTTATTTATATATGATGGTAAACAATGGTATGAGAATATTAATAAATACAGTGTCTCAACGTCAAAACAAACATCACAATTAAGACCTTATAGAGAAGAAATTATTGATAAAACTCATAGTGAATTAAGAGAAATGCTTTGACATATTAGAAAAAGTTTTATATCTTTACTCAAAACAATTAATTATGCCAAAATCAAAACATAGGAAAAATCAGAAAAAGAAGGCGCAAGCTAGAACAAAAAGAATTAAGGATCAACAAAATCGATTCAATAAGATGTTGATGGAAGAATTTATGAAGGCTCAAAAAGAAATGGTCGATGAGATGAAAGAAAAAGAAGAGTCTACGGAAACAGAAGGGGGTGAATAACTCCCTTTTTTTATTTTCCATTATATTTATATGATATAAACAAATATTATGGGAAAGAAAAGAGTAATCAAGATAACTGAATCACAATTTAACAAAGTTGTTAAGGATATATTGAAAGAACAGGGTGGTTATGATGACATAGGTGTTATGACACAACACGCTGGGAGTATATTAGGTGGTATTAATTCAGCACTTAGAAGTCTAATTGATAAAATGCAAACTGTTCATGGTTATTATATGTCTGATGATGCTGGTAATAAGGATTACTTAATGAAACTAATTGTTTATTTCTATGAAGAGGCGGAAAAGGTTGCTAGTTTCATTAACACAATGAAAGGTGAAGTAACAGAAAGAGACCTTAGAAGAACTTTAGATAATTACACAAAAAAATTAAACAAATATGTTAATTCATTAAGGTTATTATCAAGATTCGATCAATCACACATCAACCCAAGAGAGTTAAATAGAATGCAAATGGGTGTTGGTATGAGTATGAATTTTGATGACTTAACAAATAAATTCTTAAAGATAGTTGCAGACGCTGGTTTAGAGAGTGTAAAACTAAAAGAAAAGTTAGATCAAGTACAGGCACGTATCGGTGGTTGGATCGAAAGAGGATTAAACTAAACATTTATTTTTAATTTTAAATAATTAATATTGTTTTATGAAAGTAGAAGTAGAGGCAACAATTGCCAATGAGAGTTATCCGACAAAAATGAGTATTAACCCTGATGAATTTATTGTAACAACAATTTTAGAAAGTTATGTTTATGGTAAGTTGGGTGACACAACAATATGTGTAACAAAAGGTGACTATCAAAAGTTACTTAATAACAAAAGTTTTAATAATTAATATGAATACACAACAAAAAGCAGAAGCGTATAATTCATACCTAAGAAAACACGATAAGTTAGAAGAACAAATTGCAGACATCAAATCTGAGGCTGCGGGTATGGAGTTAAATTCAGAGCAAAAAGAAAAAATCAAACAATTAGACATTCAAAAAGCACAAATCGTAGAGGAAGTTCGTAGACTATTTAATTAAATCATATATTTATAGTTAAATGATGATATGCAATTACATTTAGATGTTGCTTGGTGGGATGAAGATGGTGAAATTGATGAACCATTAAAACAATTCAGTTTTGAAAGTCAAATACCTGATGGTTATGACAAAGTTTTCGATGCTTGGTTGGCAGTAAGTAGAATACCAAAAGATTTATGGAGAAATGGATATAACAATACTGTAGATAGTTTAATACATGAAATATTTGAAATTATTATACATGTCATTGAAACTAAATTAGGTTACCCACCACAAGATTTTGTTAATGGTAAAATTGAAATAAACGATCCTTTTGTTGATGAACATGGGGTTATGTATGCAGCAGTTGATATAAATGTCCAAAAAAAGAAAAATAGATAGGGATAAGTATAAGGAAAAGATTGCTAAGATATTAATTTTAGATAATTTTAATAAAAGAAAGGCTTATCATATTGATCGTAAAAAACAATGGTATAATACTGTTGAAGATTATATATTGGGTATTAAATCAACTTTCCCAAAATATGGTGATTTTGGTCATTCCATACAGGTAATTATTAGAGAAGATGGTTTAGCAGGTGAGTTTAATATATCTGAAGGGGTTTTAGCAAAAATAGTTGCTGAATATATAATGAATTATGGTGAAACCTCTAATTATAAAGAAATTGACTTTGTTTTACAAAATGATCTTGGTAGATATATAAAAAATGGCGTTCCGACTTGTGATGTAGAATTTTTTGAAACTATGTGGGATCACTTTTCTTACTTAAAAGATAGATGGGGTCACGATATTAAAGACGGTATGTGGGAAGAAATACTTCCTGAAGTAGAAAGTGCAATGGAAAATGTAGAAGAAGACGATCTAATACAGTTTGATTCATTAAAACAGGAGGAGATGTATTTTCGATCATATTGGCATTACCCAATTGACAACTTAGGGTGGACTAAAGATATGTTGTGTGATTGGTATATTTATAACGCACCAGAATATAAGTTAAAAGAGTACTTTTATGATAGGTATTGGGATAAATCTATACACGAACTACCGCTTTGGGAGGGTAACTACTATTTTATTGAAGTAGATAAGTTATTTTAATCTATTTATACGTCTTAAAGCGTTTCTTGACTCATTAGTTATCTTCGATCCTTTAATAATATTCTCTTCGTGGTGTATAAATCGTAAATTTTTGATGTTTCCTATCTTTTCTGGTGGTATTTTCTTTAAAAAACCCATAGAAATGGGGTAAATATGGTCTAAATGGTAGTTTTTCCACCCTCTTTTGTCAGAATTCTCTAAAATATGGAGTGGTTGTTGTTCTGTAACCTCCCAAACCTTCGCATAATACAATTTTTTCTCTAAATTCTTAATATTTTTGATTTTTTTCTTAATTTTTGGGTGATTTTTAAGGATTTTTCGGATTTCATACACTAATTTTTGGTCTTTTTTAGACATTTTACCCTTTTTAGGTGTTTTTTTAGTGGTTTTACCCCTCTTTTTCGTTATTTTACGCTTATTTTTAGTCATTTTTCACTTTATAACCCCTTTTATATATTTATAAATATATATTTACTATGAGGATAATTATTACGGAAAATCAGTTAAAAAAGTTAATTATTAAGGAGTCTGACGAAAATAATGACGTTGGTACTGAAGAACAACTACAAAAAGCCAAAAATTTAGTGAAAAAACTACAAAGTAAGGGGTTTTCATATACTGGTGCTGTTGGTTTGGTAGGTAATATTGCTCATGAGACAGGTGGTGCGTTTGATCCATCGATTAATCAGGTTGGTGGCCCAGCAAAAGGTTTGATGCAATGGGAAAGACCTAGATTTACTGCATTAGAAAAATTTTCTGACCATTTGGGTAAATCTTGGGGTGATTTAAATACTCAAGTTGAGTTTATGAAATTTGAGTTGTTAGATAAGTATCTCTATAATGGTGAATTACTACCTGATTTTAAAAAACCACCCCTAAATTCAGTTGCACTTTATAAACAAAGGGATGGTTCTTATAAAGGTGTTATGGGATATGAAACTAAACAATATCAGAAGAGTGTTGTTGATGGGGATATAGAAACAACCACTAAAAACTTAATGACAAATGTTTTTAGGCCTGATGAGGGTAACATCCAAATGAGGGTTAATAACTCAAAAAAGATAGACGAATACATCAAAGGTGGTGGTATTAAACAAAAAGATAAAAGTTTATCTGACAAAGATTTTACAATTTACCCAAACCCTGTGTCGCCTAATAGTGAAGTAACTATAAAAGTTAAAGAAAATAAATTACCTATAGAAACTGTTGAAATGAAAATATATACAACTGCAGGTAAGTTTATTAAAAAACATAACTGGGTTAAAATAAGTAAGGGTATTTTACAATTCAACGCACCTGATAGTGAAGGGATTTATCTTTTAAGAATTAATAATCAATTTAATTTAAAATTATTTGTAAAATAAAAAACCACACCTATTTATATTTTTACAAATTTAAACATATTTATTTAAAAATAACAAGGAAGAATTTTATGCTTTAATATGAAGATCATATTAACAGAATCTCAATTAGATTTATTATTAACGGAAGACAGAGTAGATTATCTAAAGAATCAAAATGTCATAGATCAAGAAAGAATACAACAAATGTTAAGTCCCGAAGATGAGGACTTTGACGCAGATGCACCCAAAAGACCTAAAAAAATAGAAGTTAAACCTATACAGGATCACGATGGTGTAGATATTGCTTATGTCATAACTAAAAAGGGTAAAGATAAGGTTAAACTTACTGAAGCTATATTTGAAAATATTAAAGATGCTGACCCAACTAGGAATAAGGAATATATGCAGTGGATGATAGAAGTATTCGCTAGACACATTAAAAATAATGACGTAGAAGAGGCGGTAAGATTCGTAACTGAGGATTTACCTGAAGCGAATGAATTCTTAAGTCTATTCGATAGTGTAAAGAATAGTAGAACATTTAGATTAGGTGCGAAAAATAGACCTGATGCGCCAGACAATCCAAAAGATATTAGACAATATAGAGACTTAGCTCACCTATATAGTGTTATCTCTCCATTCCAAGGAGTTGGTGATGATGATGATGGTGCTGAAGATGGTGTAAGTAAGTTATATAAAAACATTAAGAAGTTTGTTGATCTAGGACAAGCAGAAATTGCTTATCACGACAACGATGTTTTAGTTTATATACCTAAACATATTGATGCTAGTTGTGAACCTTTAGGTCCGTTGGCGAGCTGGTGTACAAGACGTAGTGGTAACTCTTACTTCGATAGTTATAGAAACAATAACCCTAAACCTGATGGTACACCATCACTACTTTATGTGATTATGCCTAAGGAGTTATTTGATATGGAATCTCCAGCAATGCATGATAGTTTCCCTCACCAATATCACTTTGAGAGTGGTCAGATACACGATAAAAACAATAGAGGTATAGGTGAATCGGGTATTAATAATATGGTTACTAGATTCCCTGGGTTAGCTGAATTCTTTAAGAAAGAATTGGGTGAATTATCTTCAGCATCTATTTCTGAAGGTACTGGTTTGTTGGATAACAAATATGTTAAGTATTTAAATCTGTTTGGTGGTTCGGTAAAAGATTATGTAAGTGATGAGGTTTACCAACAAGGGGTTGAGTCACTTAAGGTATTGGCTAAGAAAGAAGAAGGCCCAATCAATAAGAATAGATACTTAAAGTGGTTAATGTCTAATACTGACAATACTGATGTAATGTCTTACTTAGATAGAGAGGCGAAATCATTAGATTTCAGTGATTTAAGGTTAGGTACACTACCTGATTTATCAGAATTTAAAAACTTAACTTCAGTAACTGCACTTAGATGTTCGATCAATGAAATGCCTAAGGCTAGTGAGTTACCTGATACTATGGTAATATTAACACTAAATGAAAATCAGATAAGTAATGTAAACCTTAATGGTTATGATGATAAGTTTAAGGCATTATTCGTAATGAATGTTAAAGAAAACCCAATTAAGGATGTTGATTTAGAACCATTAAAGAATTTATTCTATGAAGGTGAGTTAATTAGATTCATTATAGATGATAACACTAAGTTAACTGACCCTAAGAAAGACGCAGCACTTAAATCACTATTAGAAGAAGTTGGTGGTGACGATGGTATGTTTATGAGTATGTAATCAATAATAATATAGTATAATATATAAGAAAAATGAGTAGAAAAGGTAAAAGAGTAGTAAGACTAAATGAGTCTGAGATGGTTAATCTAATTGAAAAGATTGTTAAAGAAGTGAAAAGAGAAGAAAAAGCTTCTAGAATTGCTGAATCAAGAAAAAGAGCACCACAAACAAGAAGACGTAGAAGAAGATAATATAACACAATAAAAAAAATGGGGGTTTTAACACCCCCTTTTTTTTTATTCTACTTTAATTAGTATTTCTTTTTTAGATTTTGGATAACTAACTTTAATAGTTTGTCCTTCTTCTATCTCACCCTTAAGTATTTCTTCAGATACTGGATCCTCAATATGTTTTTGTATTGCCCTATTTAAAGGTCTCGCACCATATTCTTCATCATAACCCTCATTGACGATATATTCTTTTGCAGAGGGGTTTATTTGTAACTTATACCCAATATCTGCAACTCTATCAATTAAGTGTTTAAATTCAATATCAACGATAGATGACATATCCTCTTTAGTTAAAGAGTTAAATATAATCACATCATCCAATCTGTTTAAGAATTCAGGTGGGAATTGTTTCTTTAATTCATCCATTAACATATTTTCCTTTACAGTTTTTTGTTGTTCAATCCTACTCTTAGTACCAAAACCAACACCAGCACCAAAATCTTGTAGTTTCTTAACCCCAACATTAGATGTCATAATAATCATACAGTTTTTAAAGTTAATTTTTCTACCCTTATTATCTGTAAGTTGTCCATCATCTAACAATTGAAGTAATAGGTTATATACATCTTTGTGCGCTTTCTCGATCTCATCGAATAAAATGATAGAATATGGTTTTCTTCTTACTTTTTCAGTAAGTTGCCCTTCCTTATCGAAACCAACATATCCTGGAGGTGCACCAACTAACCTAGAAACTGAATGTGGTTCTTTATATTCAGACATATCAAAACGAATTAATGAATCATGATTCCCAAATAGAAATTCTGCTAAGTGTTTTGCTAATAATGTTTTACCAGTACCTGTTGGTCCTAAAAACATAAAAGACCCCATTGGTTTCTTCGGATTTCTAATACCTACTCTATTTCTTCTAAGTGATTTAGAAATTTCAGTAACTGCGTGATTTTGTCCAATTACTTTATCTGAAAGTGACTTATCAATATCCATTAATCTTTTACTCTCTTTATCACTAATTCTGTTGATAGGGATACCTGTCATGTTAGAAACAACTACCATAACATCATCTTCTGTTATCTTAGTTCTTTTCTTATTAATATTCTCTTTCCACTCTTTAGTTTTTTGTTCTAATTCTTCCTTAGTCTTCTTCTCTTTATCTCTTAATTCCGCAGCAACTTCGAAGGCTTGTTTTTTAACTACTTGATTTTTCTCATCTTTGATCTCATTAATCTTATTCTCTAAGTCTTTTATCTTCTTAGGTGGTTTAATATTAATTTGAGATAATGACCCAACCTCATCCATAACATCGAATGCTTTATCTGGGAAAGCTCTATCAGTTATATATCTATCCGCTAACTTAACACAAGCAACGATTGCTTCATCTGTATAATAAACCTTATGATAGTTTTCGTAACTATATTTAACTCTAAGTAAGATATCAATAGTTTCTTCTAATGAAGGTGGGTTAACAATTACCTTTTGGAATCTTCTCTCTAATGCACCATCTTTTTCGATATGATCCTTATACTCATCCAATGTTGTTGCACCAATTACTTGAATTTCACCCCTTGCTAAAGCAGGTTTTAATAAGTTGGCAGCATCCATTGTTCCTGAGGCGTTTCCAGCACCCACTATGGTATGTATCTCATCTACAAACAAGATAACGTCATCAACCTTCTCTAACTCCTGCATAAGAGCTTTTATTCTTTCCTCAAACTGACCTCTATATTTTGTACCAGCAACCATAGACGCTAAATCTAAAGAAACAATCCTTTTATCTAAAAGTGTTCTTGGTGCTTCACCATCTCTAATCTTTAAAGCTAAACCTTCAACAACAGTAGTTTTACCAACACCAGGTTCACCTAATAGTACTGGGTTATTCTTTTTCTTTCTAGCCAATATTTGGGCAACTCTCATTATGATTTCATCTCTACCAATTACAGGGTCAATATCACCCTCTTCAGCTTTCTTAGTAATATCTACAGAGAAGTTATCCAACACAGGTGTCTTAGAATATTTTTTACCTGTTGACTTACTATAGTTTGTTGTTTCTTCATCATCACCATCGTCAACGGTGTTCTTAACATCATTTACTCCCGTATCTTCACTTACTCTATTCTTATAAGAATCATAATCAATACCCATTCTGTTTAATATTTTACTTACTTTATTATCACTTTTAAGTAATGATAATAAAATATGGTGAGTTTCTAAATAGTCGGAGTTAAGATCGTCACATTCTTTTTCAGAATTTTTTAATATCTCGTTGAATTCTCTACTAAGTGGTAGATTTTTTAAAGTTACGTTTTCATCGTATACTGTCATATCGATTTCAATAGATGCAATTAATAAATCGATATTCACATCAAATTTATTAAGGAATTGAGTCGCAGTATTATTATAATCCTTTAAAAGAGTAATGAAGAAATGCTCAGTCTTTATCTCAACATCGTTGTAAAATTTAGCTTTCTTCAATGACTTATTTATAATGGATTTAACTTTTGGTTTTACTCTTCTCATAATATAAATTTTAATCTTGTAATAAAAAATTTTGTTTTTTAAATAAATATTTTTATATTTGTCTAAACAAAATATAATTAGATGGAAGAAAAATATAAACTTTATTTAGGAGATACTAAAGACATCATTGATGAAATGATTGAAAAAGGTGAACTTGTTGATATGATTTTCACCTCTCCCCCATACTTTTCTATGAGAAAAAACTACAGTGGAGATAATGATGGTACTGTTGGTAGTATTCATGTCGATGATTATGTCGATTGGTTTCTCGAATTTACGGAAAAATTTCTAAAAGTGCTCAAACCAGATGGAAGTTTTTTCCTAAATATTAACGAAAAGATCGAAAAAGGTGTTGTTCACCCTGTTATCGATGAGTTAAAATACAAAATGAGAAAACAAGGTTGGTATCTTGTTGCCAAACCATATATTTGGTATAAGAAACAAGCAATCCCTACAAATTGTAAGTATCGAGCAATCGATAGATACGAATATGTATTCCATTTCTCCAACTCAAATAGACCCAAATTCAGAGCAGATAATTGTAGAGGTGAATACGCTAGTTCGACAAAGACTAGGGTTAAGTATGATGTACCTACAATCAATTCTAGAGATGGGGTGTATGAAAAAAATGCAATGGAGTTAAATGAAAAGGGTCCGTTACCTCACAATGTTATTGTTACTGCAGCAGAATCTAATCCTAATGTATTACACCCAGCACCATTTCACGTTGATTTGGCGGATTGGTTTGTAAGAATTGGTAGTGATGAAGGTGATGTTGTATTAGACCCATTTGCAGGATCATCAACAACAGGTGTTGCGTCACTTAAAAATGACAGAAAGTTTATTGGTATTGATATGATTCCATTCAACGTAGACTTCGGAACAAAAAGAATGGAATATTTCTTAGAGACTGGTGACTGTTATATCCCTAAAAATATGATGGATGAATTAGAGATAGATGTCAACTATTATAAGATTAAGGGGAAACACGTTAATAACCCTTAATTATATAACATATATGTTATATAAATAATATTGAATCCATGACTTTACAAGTTGTGGATTTTTTTTATTATTATTGTATGGAAACATATTATGAAAAAATAGAAATATTAATAAAAAGTGGTGAGGTTAGGGTTGAAGGTGGTGATTTCATCTATGATGATTTTGCCACAACAATCAAGATAACACACGAAAATAGTAAATACACTTTATCAGGTAACTTTATGGTAGTTGAGGATAAAGATAATAATGGTAAGATTTATAAATTAGCTGAAATAGATTCTTACCGATTAACAAAATATAAAGAAGTATGGGAATCGTAAACAAATTTAAAGGAGAAGATTTTATTGAGTGTTTATATGACTCAAGTAATGTACTCGCATCTAAGTATGATGTTGGTAAAAGAAAGTTGGCAGTGATATTTGGATCGGGACAACAATATGTATACGAAAATGTGTCTGTTGAGGATTATGGTAAGTTTGAATCTTCAGAAAGTCAGGGCAGCGCAATACACAAATACATTAAGAAATATAAATCAGAGAAGTCTGATCAAAATGTAGACGTTTCAATTATCAAAGAACAAATAGAAAAAATTAAAGAAGAAAATCAAAAATAGTTTGTTTTACTGAAACATTTTTCATATATTTGTATTAATAAACTAAAAATTATGAAAAAAATACTTTTATTTATAATGTTGAGTCTTAGTCTCTTATCTTTTTCACAATATAGTGTAGACAACCCTATGTTTGAGGATAAGGATATTGATCTTAAACTGAATATGTTAGATATTACGTCTACATCACCAACGAGATATGGTGAACCATCTTTACCATTAGGTCCTTCTATGATGATCGGTGGAACTGCATTTGTTGTTGCTGGTTTATTAACAGTACCTGATTATGATGTATTAGAAGATGGTACAACTCAAACAAAACCTTTTTGGAGGCAAGGTGCTAGAATGTTAGCAATTGTTTCTGGTGGTGGTTTATTTACTGCGGGAATTATTATATCTTTAAATTAATATGAGGAAGAGAAATCTACAAACCAAACTTTTAATCCTACTTAGGAAATTCGGTATGTTGTGTAAGAAACCACATTACAAACCTGTAATTAAGGTATCCAAAACAGTTTACCCTGATGAAGATATGTCACAAACAGATGTGGCTAGGCATATTTTTATTGAGAGTAGGAAACTAATTCACAAAGATTGTGAAATGGATGGTAAAAAAGGTGAATGTCTTAAATGTGGTGCGACATTAGATTCTTTCTTAGACAAAGGGTGTAATAAACTTAGTTAACTACTACTTACTTAAATTAAGGGGTATTATTATGTAATACCCTTTTTTTTATACTTATTTGTTTTATATTAATATTTATATAAAAAATCTTAATATGGATATTAGTAGATTAGTAGAAGAAGAATTACTTAGTTTAGATAGAGATCATGAAGATATTGATTTATCGTCATTTAAAACCAGAAATAAACTTGACCCTAAAATATGGGATGAAAATAAAAAGTTAAGACCTGAGATCAGAAGAAGGTTATTAATGATTGCTGATGACTTCTTTGAAACTTTGGATATCCCTTGGGTTGATATTGATGATGTGACACTAACAGGTAGTTTAGCAAACTATAATTGGTCAAAGTATTCTGATGTTGACTTACACATTATAATTCCTTACAACGAAATCGATAAGAACGAAGAATTAACTAAAGAATACCTTCTATCAAAAAAATCTTTATGGAATAATGAACATGATATAAAAATAAAAGGTTATGACGTTGAGTTGTACCCACAAAATTCTGAAGAAGAACATATATCATCAGGTGTATACTCAATATTGTGGGATGATTGGTTAATAAAACCTCAAAAGGGTAGAAAATATATTGATAGTAAAAAGGTAAAACAAAAAGTATATAGTGCAATTGAAGCAATTGATGATATGTATACTATGTTTTTTGAAGGTAGGGAGTATGATAAGTTGATTAGACGTATTCAGACACTTAAAGCAAAAATTAAGAAAATGAGACAATCAGGATTAGATCGCGAGGGTGAATATTCTTATGAGAACATTGCGTTTAAAGTGTTAAGAAGAAGTGGATATCTAGAAAGGTTAAGTGATCTAGAAACAAAGGCATACGATAAATCTTTAAGTTTAGAATAATTTTTACCAAATACTTAATATTTATTAAAAAATACTAGTATGAATACATTTCAAAACGGAACATTTAATGTAATACATAGTTCAGGAACAACTAATTTCAATAACTATGTATATAGTGCCGTTTATTGTAACGCTACTTNNGTGAAACACTTAATTGTGTGCAAGGTGAAACAATCCCTATTATAGTAAGAGAAGCTGGTACTATTTTAAGTACAGACTTTTTATTATTAGGTAATGTTAGACCAAACCTACCAAAGACAGGTTTAATAAGTGGTAATACATACCAATTTATAGATATAAAAACAGGTAATCCTATAACAAATCAATAAGAAATAAAATTTAAAGATGAAAAAAAATATAAATCCAATATCATTAAAAGGACAAGACAAAATTAATAGGTCTTTAGAATTAATGAGTAGAATGACAACTCTTAACGAAAGTATTTCCACTTCAGAGTTAGAGTTAGTTAAAAGAGCAGCAAACGGAGTTGTTTATGGTATCGTAAGAGAAAACCATAAATATTTTGTAAAAGAAACTGATAAGAAAAGTGGTGAAATAACTGCGGTTGATTTTAATTATATCGGTGGATTACAAAATAAATTAAATGAATCTTATAAATCATATTCTGAAGCATTGAGACATTTGAATCTTAGATTTGATGCGATTAATGAATCTATGGGGATTGAAGGTAACGTTAACATCTTTGAAAGTGATGGTGTTGCATTTGCTGGCGGTACTNNCGTGTTGGAGGATGAAATCGAAAATGAAGAAGAAGATGAAATTGACGAGCAAGAATATAAACTAAAGGTTGATGCACCAGCATCAGCAGAACCAGCACCTCCTGTTGAAGATGAGGTAGATGTTGACCCTATGGGTGATATGGGTGGAGATGACTTATCAATGGACACTGAACCTGTAGATGATATGGGTGACGAGGGTGATGATGAAGATAACCCTACAAAGAAAATCCAAAAACTAACAGGTAAAATTGGTCAGATGATAAGAGAAATGGATGATCCAGATGCTGAATTAGAAAAGTATGTTATTAATTCTATTATTTCTGCAATGCACTTAGACCTTTTATCTGAAGAAGATATTGAAGACATCATTAATAAAATAGAAGGTGAAGAAGAGGAAGATTCAGAAAATGCTGATGTAGATTTGGATTTAGATGCTGAATTAGATGTAGACGCTGGAGGAGGTGAAACTGAAGAATTACCAGCACCTGAAGCTGACGTAACTGCAGAATCAAGAAAATTTAAAAAGAGTCAATTACTTGAGTCATTAACAAAAGATATCTTAAACGATACTTTGACTGAGAGTGAGTCTTTCACTGATTACAGACCTTCAGGAAAAAGAGCACCTAAATCATATAGAAAAAGAAGACAATCTCTAAGAGATAAATCTAAAGGTAGATTAAAAGGTAATCAACATAAATTAGATAAAGCACCACCATTCGGTAAACTTACTGCTGCTGACTTTAAAAAGTTAAGAGGTGAAGGAATGGATGATATGGTGGATGAACATCACGGAATGTCACATAAAAATTATGGTAAATTTGATCGTGATGAATATATGATGATGGATGAAGACTTTGACACAATTATAGATAGTGATTATTTAGATTGCCCAAGATGTGAAGGTATGGGTTGCCCTCATTGTGATGATAGAGGATATCACCTATCAAATGAAGTGTCAGATGATTTTATGACAATTGATGGTCAGACTGGTGAATACGGACCATTCGATAGAGATGGTGATGAGATTCCAAGTAGAATTGATTTAGACGCTGATGGAGATGGTTTCTTAGACGAAGATAATGGATATGGTGTAGATATCTTTGATAGTGTGAGTGGTACTCATTCTGATGAAGATTTTATGATGTATGATCCTCAAAGTGGTGGTATGGGTCCGTTTGATTTAGATGGTGATGATATCCCAAGTAGATTAGATTTAGATGCTGATGGAGATGGGGATATTGATGGTACAGAAGATGACTTTGATATTGAATTCTTCGCAGAGCCAGCAACTAAACCAAGAACAAAAGAGCCGATAATTAAACCAGGTGAAAAGAAAAGAAGAGGTCCGTGGGAAAAACCTGATAAAAAAGGAAAACCTAAAGCTGGTTTAGATGAAGGAGGAAAAAATAACGTAAAGAAAAGTTACAGAAAAAAGGGTTGGTATAAATAATGAAGTTAATTTATGTCAATAAAGTAGGTAATTTATGGAAAGGGGAATACTATTATGAGTTCCTCTTTTCTGATGCAGATGATATAAAAGAAGTGATCGATGGTGAAGGATGGGATTCTTTACCTTCAGCAGGTAACCCAGAGGCGCCTGTCGATAATACGAAAGAAGTAGGGGCGTTATATACCGACATCAACTTTGATTTAATTCAAGAGAGTGAGTCATTATGTATGTGGGATGCGGTAGATGGTGTTATTGCAATGGCAATTGAAAACTTAGAAGGTTATGATGAATATCCTGAGAGTAGGTTATTCTTTCATTTTGGAGAGGATCAGAAGTCTGTTGAGGATAAACTATATGAAAAGGATTTAGTGTTGAAGTATAATAAGGAAACAATTAATATTTAAAATGAGAAAGAGTATAAATAGAATTATAAAAGAATCGGTTAGAAAGAATCTAATTAATGAGTTGGGTGGTATGGAAGATGTTCACCCTAGATTTGGTAAATTAAATCTTAAGAGTTTATCTATGGATGAATTGGAGGCATTGTATAATGATGACAATGACTTTGATGTTGCGGATGACTTTATGACAATCGACCCACAAACAGGTGAATACGGACCATTCGATAGAGATGGTGATGAAATTGCTTCATCAATTGATCAAGATGATGATGGAGATGGTTTCTTAGATGATGAGGATGATTTATTAGGTGAGGACTACGAATACGAAGAAGAGTATGAAATGCCTGGTGCTGCTCATAGAAGTTCATTTAGACCAACACCTAGAGAAAAAGATATTATGGGTGTGTTTGGTGATATGTATGGGCAAGATATCCCACCTGTTGTTATCAGATATATGAGAAAGAATCCAGAAAAGATAATCAGAAGAATGTATGACGTATATGGTGATAAAATTTTTGATATTATCGGAAGAGGGGGTTTAGATGAGGCAGAAACTGAAACTGTTGAGAGAACAAGATACTCTAAATCTGAGGTTGATCAGGCAAAACAAAAAGGTGTTGGGTTTGACGTAGAAGATGGTACAGTAACCCCAAATGAAGATGGTGGTATGACGGTTACAAGAAAAAAATAGATTATGAATAAGAAGGGTTTAATGTTAGACGATAAAAAGAGTAAGGGTAAGAAAGACCCTCACACTGCAAAGTGGAAACGTTGTTTTGAGAAAGTCTCTAAGGAAAAAGGAGATGAATCTGCAGCAGCGATTTGCACAGATTCTATCGGATATGAAGGTTCCATTAAGAAAAGTAGTCAACAAAAGGAATCTATTGACGAAAACCAAATTATCAATATAATTAAGAAAGAAGAAAATCCAAGAATGTCTAAAAAACAATTAGTAGAGTATGTAAAAAACAAAACTAAGAAAGTTGTTAAGAAAGTAACTAAAGACGAATTGGTAAATGAGGCTAGAAGTTATGGTAGAGATTTTGACCCAAATAAATGGCCTGACTTTAATGAAGGTGGTATTAAAAAAGCTTTAATGCAGTATTTAGAGGCATTAAGAAGAAGTGGGGTTATTAATATGTTTGGGGCTTTCCCAATACTTAATTGGACTAGAGAAGATTTAGAAAGATGGTTATATGGGCGAGGTAAAGATTTAGAGTCTTTAGAGTATGAAATGGAGTCTGAATACGAAGGGGAAGATTGGGATGGTGAGTTTGACGATTCTGAACCAGAAACCAGAGATGATATTGTAACTGAACAATATAGAATGATTAAGTATTTATTAGAAAATAAGGATAAAATTAGAGACATTCTAATTAGAGTAGCACTTAAACGAGCTGATAGATTAGGTGGGGATCATTCACGAGATAGAATACAAAGACTATTTCAAGAGGCAGCAAAAGATGCGTGGATAATATTTACACAAGTTAGATAAAAAACGATTATGAGAAATATAAAAAACATAACTAGAAAATTGTTAGAAGAACATTATGAGGTTAAAAGGATAATGGAGGCAATCGAATACGACCCTAACCACCCTGAAAGAATGCACCCTCAGATAGAAGATAAACTAAGTAGAGATGATCACCCATTGGGTGGTAATAAATCATTACCAAGATCAATAGAAGGGGCAACATTCTCACAAAAAGTAGCTTCTAAGAGATTTAAAGACTTAGTAACTAAAGTTAAAAGATATTGGGGTGTAGAATCAATCGACCAAAGGATGATGATGCAGATGATGCAACTTTTAATGGAGGTTAAAGAAATGGAAAAACCTCATCGTGAGGAGTTACAACAAATTGCAATTGATTTAGTTAGAGAAGAATTTGATATCCCAGAGGATCAAGTAGATATTGAGGCAACTATAGTAGATGGTCAGATTTCAAGTGAGGGGATGAAACAAGACCCAGGTGAAATGGATTTAGAGAGTGAAGCTGATATAGAAAGAGTACAAGCTGAGGTACAAAAAAGAAGAGTATTAAACGCACTTATGCAAGGTGCGGCTAAGAAAGGTCACTATATGTTTCATATGGTTGATGATGAGTTAAGTAACTTAAACCCTAGATTAGTAAACCATTATGGTAAATTAATGTCAATGGCAGATATCACATATTGGTTTATGCCTGATATGTCTGGTGCTGGTGGTGGCGGAGGTATGAAAGGTGGTAGAGAATACTTAGACCTTAGTGGTGATAAACCAAAAATTGTTGCTGAAGCATGGTGTTTCCCAGTGTTAGTGCATGAGTTAATCAAAGGTGCAATGGAATTATTAGCGGCACACGGACTTCCTGAAGATGAAAGGATTGCTGATTATGTTATTGAAAAAGCAGACTTCTTAAAAGGTGAGGTTTGGGATATGAGATTAGGTCCTGGTATTTGGGAGAAATTTATTGATTCTATTGAAGGTGATGCATACGACATCAAACACTATTTGTATTATGAAATTGCTCAGATGCCTGTTGATGAATTCCACGAATTTATGAGAGAGTTATTATCAGGAAGTCAAAGAGGTAAACAAATGTTAGTCGATTTGGCAAATGATGTTCAAAGAGATATAAAAGAGAGAGAGGCACAAAAAGCGTTAGGTGATTATGATGACGATGATGATATAGATGATATCGATATATCTGATATTTTCTCTTAAAAAAATTAACCCCATTAGATTGGGGTTTTTTTATGCCTTATAATATATTTATAAAGTATGAAAGAAACCATAAGGTTAATATTAAGAGAGAATTTTCAAGGAAGGAAAAAAACAATAGATGTTATTAGAAAAATGGATACCCCTAAAAATAATAGGGTATTCGGTAAAATGTATATGTTGTTTTTGAAACAATATTGGGAAGAACATATTGCGTCTGCTTTTGGTGAAAACCCNNATTATTTTCAGGGTTAGAGACAACTTTCGTAAAAAAAAGGTTAATAAATCAAGTTAGTGACGCAATTGCGATTAGGAGGTATGGTAGGTTAATATCAACTTTCTTTTTAGCAAAATTTCTAATTAATAATGGGGAAGATATTTTTGAATATGGTGAACTTCATTTTTGGTTAGGTGGTGTGAATTCTGGTCTAAAGTATGGTGATAATGTAGAGTATTTGAAATTATTGGGGATATTTGATTATTCGGTTGATAAATACATAAACTTTGAAGATATTACGTTTGATGGTAATAAAATTTACTTAACCTTAGAAAATAGTTGGGTGGACTTTGCAGGTATTTTTTATGAGACAAGACAGTTTGAAACCCCAGCAATAAGATCAGTATTGTCACCAACTAATGATGATACATCTAACGTTTATATTTTGTACTATTATGATAAGGAAACTTTAATGGATATGTTAGACTCTGATAGTTTGAAAAGAGTAGTGAAAAAATTCATTAATGACGTTGATTATGTTGAGGGTATAGGGTTTAGAGAGGAGTTNNAGTTTAATCATTATGGTTATGATATTGTGGAGGATGACAAAATAGACATTAAGAAACACGCAGACACCATATTATCAATGGGTGATCCATACACATTCTTAGTATTAATAAATAATTCACATGATGTTAGTGGCAAAAGTGATTTAAAAAATTATAAAAAATGGTTAATATCAGGTGTTTTTACAAAAGGTTTCAATAGACTTCTAAAAACTTTATTTAAACCTAAATTTATTGAGGATATAATCTTTTTATTAAATCCCGTTGATTTTAAAATTATTTCACAAGGTAATGAAAATGAAAAAGTAATCTTAGACATAACAAATTCGTATGACGATTTAGTAAATACTTATATAAATGAACATGCAGAATTTCCTGATGAGTATAAAAAATACTCTGAGATGGTTAAAGATTTTACTGTATTTGAAACAGGTAAATATGATAGGTTTGAGGTACCTGACATAAATGATATACCTGATGAAAAAGTAAAAAGATACATAAACCAATATATCAAATTAAATGTTAATTAATGAAGATAAGTAAAAAACATATTATTAAACGTATATTGAGGGAGTCCGTTGATCAGGAATCTAAATTCTATAAAATAATCAATAATGAAAAATTGGTTAGAAACGTACTTAAATGGATTGAACCTAAATTAATTGATTACAAGCAAGAACACGACAATTATTACATCAGTAGTTTTGATGACTTCAATTCAATCGATGGTTCAGATTTTAATTATCTGCATGATATATTAAAAACGCAAATGGGATTTGACTATGATGTGGCAAACTTTTTTATTGCAATGTTAATGTCTAAACATAATTTAGCCACTGAAGGTATAGATGATTTAGAAAACCTATTATACAAAGTTGCTAATGATGACATTATACCATTTTTAAAAGCCAGCGGATTTTACGATGATATGAATCTAACTACTTATAATGATATCGAAATTAAAGAAGATGGAACAGTATTATTAGAAGTAAGTGATTGGAGTAGTTTTTCTGAAGAAGGTTTTTTTAGTGGTAATGTTACTGTTGAAAACATATTAAGTGAGGATTTCACTGAGTTGTTTGATGTTCCTTGGCATTATGACACATTATTAGATTGTATTAAGTCACTAAATAACTCAAATATACAAAATTTAATGGAAAATATTATATCAGAAAAAGATGAGATGTGGATTTCTGATTCATTATATGATTTTTTTGTTGAAAATGAATTCGATTTTGTTAATCCTGATAATTGGTCAGGATATATAAACGCAGAGGAAAATAGAGAATCGTTATTACGTATTAGATACCCTGAAGTAATTGCTAGAATTATTGTTGATGGGGATTATGATGGTATAAAAGGTAATTTACTTAGTTTATATAATATGGCGTACAACAATGTTGCAGAAGATGAACTTTTTAAAGAAATAAAAAATGAGATTGAAAACTTTTTAGATAGTAGAGGTGATTGGGTTGGTAGTGTGTTAGTGTTTGATATTACGGACATATTTGTAAAGTATATTGACTTATACCTCATAAAATCTAATAAGTCACCTTCATCTGAATACCATAACTATATTGAAATGTTAGGTAACTATATTAGTGAATATGCTGACGAATTAAATTATTCATTAGATATACCTAATTTCCAATATTACTACCCCGATTCTGATACTGTTACAGAGTATGTAAATGAGTATTATAACGATTATATCAATTTTTAAGGTATTTATATTATATGAAATTAATCATTACTGAGTCACAATATAAAAAAATCTTAACAGAAAATCGTTTAGATAGGTTTGCTGATTATATTATTGAAGCTTATGCTGATAAAGATATAGGTGTTATAATACATGATTTAATACTCAAGCAAGGATTTAATCTTAGAATGTTAAAAAATATGGATAAATTACTTGATTTCATTAGCAGTAAGATAGGTTATAAGGTTAATTTAACTACACCAATAGACGAATTAGTATTTTACCAAAAACTAATTTCAAAGGATAGGAGTTTTGGGAGAGATGTACAAATCATAAAAAACATAGAAGATTTAATACAAGGTATGATGGATGAAATTATTGATCAAGCTTTGAGTGAGTATGGTGGTGATATAAAGAAAGCGACAAAAAGACTAAAGGTTATAAATGATCTTTTAAGTAAAAATAATGAAATTCGAAAAACCTTCAATGCAGAAGTTAAAGAAATTGCAAAAGAGCAAGGATATGTAATGATTGATAAACCACTTACTTGGACATTTGAGAAAGGGGGTGGTAGAATCCAACAAATTATAGATTATATAAAAGAAGTGCCTGAAACACCGAAAAAAACAAGAAAGGGTTGGATGTCATATGTTGGGCAAGACCCAGATAGAAAGGGTTGGAATTCTTACTTGTGGAGAGCAGTTCAAGATGCTGGTATTATAGAGAAAGTTAGAGATGGTAGGTCTTTTACTTATAAATTAGGGCCTAATGTAGATGCATTTGAACAAGGTAAACTAATCGGTTTTTAAACTTTTTACCCCATTTCAGATATTTATTTATAAAAAAGTATGGATAAAGCGGAACAGTTACAAATATATGCTAAGTGTTTAAGTGACCCTATTTTTACTATTGAAACTTTCTTTAAAACGTTTGATAAAACACAAGAAGGTTATGTACCATTTAAATTATTTCATAAACAAAAAGAAATAATTAAGTCTTATATAAAATACAATAGAAACATAGTTACTAAACCGAGACAGGCTGGTGTATCAACAACCACTGCAGCATATATCGCAGCAATTTGTGCTTTCGGTGACCCTAACAACCCACATAAAGTATTGATACTAGCCAACAAACAAAAATTGGCACAAGAGATATTATCTAAGGTTAAAGAATTTTTAGATCAGATACCTAACTGGGTTTGGGGTGTAGAAGATGGTGAGCAGTATTTAGATATAAACTCTAAAGGACATCTAAAGTTAAAAACAACTAGGTGTGAAGTAGTTGCACTAGCATCATCCAAAGACGCATTAAGGGGATTCACACCAACATTCTTAGTTATGGATGAGGCAGCATATATTGAAAATGGTGCAGAGACATTTGGTGCAGCTTTAGCCTCATTATCTACAGGTGGTAAGATATCTTTAATATCAACACCTAATGGTATGGATGAATTATATTATAAAGTATATGATGATGCTAAGAAAAAAGAAAATACCTTCAATATTATAGAAATGAAGTGGTATTTTGATATCAGATATAATAGAGAGTTAAGATGGGTTAAGAAAGATGACACTAATTCGATTAGTGACGAAATAAACTGTGAATCGATCGGTAGAACTAAACTTAGATGGGAGTATCTAGGTAAAATGTATGAAACTACTGAAGATGATATTGAGAATTATCAAGTAATGTTAGATGAGGGTTGGATACCTTTATCTCCTTGGTATGAATATATGGCAGCGGATATGGGTGACCCTAAAAAGGTGGCAAGAGAACTTGATGTTTCTTTTGTTGGTTCAGGGGGTAACGTTATTGACGATGTTGATATTAAATTTCACGAAGACAATTATGTTATTGACCCAATAGGTACTGCAGAGATTGAAAAGTCGATGTGGATATGGAAACAACCAGAGGAAGGTCACAAATATATAATGGGTGTCGATGTATCTAGGGGTGATGGAGAAGATAGTTCAACTATAGTAATCTTAGATTTTGATGGGTTAGAACAGGTTGCTGAATTTAAAGCAAAAGTCGCACCTGATGTTTTAGCAACAATTGTTTATAAGTATGGTAATCTATATCAAGCACATACAGTTGTTGATATAACTGGTGGTATGGGTGTTTCCACTGTAATGAAGTTATTGGAGATGGAATATAAATACCTACACTATGATGACCCGAAAAGTAGAAAACTAAGTGACAAATACGCTAAGTTGAGGTATAAAGAAGGGGATAAAATACCTGGATTCAGTGTTGGTAACACAAGATTACAAATGATATCTGAATTAGAAGAACACATAAGAGAAGGTAAAACTAAGATAAGGTCGGTTAGGATGATTTCTGAATTAAGAACATTCGTATATAAAAATGGTAGACCAGATCACATGAAGGGTTATCATGATGATATTATTATGGCTTACGCAATGGCACTATTTGTTGTTCAGACATCATTTAAACAATTAGAAAAGGTTGAGAAACAAACTAAGGCAATGTTGGATAGTTGGGTTGCAGTAACTAATGAACCAGTTAAACCTACATTTAACACACCTAATACAACACCTTCATATCATCAACCACAAATTACGCAAAATAACAATCAAAATAACAATAATGGCGAATACGATTGGTTATTCGGTATAAGAAGATAAAATGGCAAAGAAAACGTATCAAAGAAAACCCGCAGATGGTGGTGTTAAATATAAATGGTCACCAATAGAAAAATTACCTAAAGATATTTCTCAAAGGAAACCAAAAGAAAAGAATAGGTTTTGTACTGCAACACCTTTATCACAAGGTGAAGATTTTAAAATAACATATGTTTATAATAAAGTAGTTATTAATGGTACTGAACATAGATACGCTTATGTCGAGTGTGACTATGTTAAATAGTATTTATATTTCTTAAATATTTATTATAATAGTATCATAATATACGATATAGTATTAAGTAATGGCAGAAAGAAGAACAGTATGGCAAGGGTTAGAAAGTTTATTCGGTCCTGAAAGAAAACAAGTTGAGCAAAAATCAAGATACTCTTTAGGTAACGAAACTTTACTAACTACACAGTCTAAAGAAGAATATGAGTTTGCTAAGTTACAAGCACAACAACAAAAGTATCTTAGTAATATGTGGACTAAGGTAGATAATGAAATCTACCAACAATCTGTATTTTACGAAACAACAAGAATAGCATCTTACTCTGATTTTGAGGGGATGGAGTTTTTTCCTGAAATCGCAGCAGCTTTAGATATTATGGCTGAAGAATCCACAACTTTAAATGGTGAAAATAGAATTTTAAATATATTTTCAGAAAGTAAGAGAGTTAGAAGAATATTACAGGATTTATTCTACAACAGATTAGATATTCACACTAATTTACCTATGTGGACAAGAAACACTTGTAAGTATGGGGATAATATGGTATTCTTAAAATTAGATAAAGAAAATGGTGTTACTGATGTGAAACAGTTACCTAACATTGAGATTGAACGTAAAGAAGGTGACCCTATCGATTCAATGACTAATAATTTAAATTCTGATTTAGACCCTAAAAAGAATAGAGTCACATTCTATTGGAAGAATAAAGACATTGAGTTTAATTCTTGGCAGATTGCTCACTTTAGATTATTGGGTGATGATAGAAGATTACCATATGGTACATCAATGTTAGAAAAGGGTAGACGTATTTGGAAACAACTTTTACTATCTGAAGATGCTATGTTGATATATAGGGTAACTAGAGCACCAGAAAGAAGAATATTTAAAGTTTATGTTGGTAACATTGATGATCAAGATGTCCCTGCATATGTACAGAAGATTGCAAACAACTTTAAGAGATCACCTGTTATCGATCAAACAACGGGTCAGATTGATACTAGATATAATCAAATGGCACAGGATCAAGATTACTTTATTCCTGTTAGAGATCCAAAC
>JABAHP010009245.1_pt1 | contig 26666 bp, 23 predicted proteins | sample 7062081 | NCBI WGS metagenome assembly JABAHP01 (sample SAMN14534357, study PRJNA622989) | marine sediment metagenome | biome: marine biome [ENVO:00000428]; feature: marine pelagic biome [ENVO:01000023]; material: deep marine sediment [ENVO:00002113] | place: India: Gulf of Kutch | collected...
TCCTCGAGGAACTGAATGAAGCGCCGGATGTCACCCACGTAGATCTCCACGCCGCGTTCGGTCCGGCCGGCGTTGAGCCGGGATTCGATGAAGCGGGTTAGGAGCTCCTCGTTCGATTCTTCTGATCCACTATGTAGATTCTCTGCTACTACTTCCACATGTATCGCCGGAATCGATATGGTACCCTGGCTTTATATACTCAAGAAGGGGGGGTGGGTGAAAATGGGGAGTGGCGGAGGGCAGTAGACAAACACGGTAATGGCGATACACGTGGAAGCCTGTGCCCTCCGCTCGATTGTCATGGATGACTTGAGGAATTAACCTTTCGGATATTAGAGATAGAGATTCAAATTTTCTATTCTGACTATCTCACTCTGTTACCGGGATTAATTCCATATTGATTCGAAGTTATCAAATCGATAATTGTGATATAGGCATTATCCTGTTTTACTGCCTCAAATAACGTCTCTATGTCTTCTGATGTAAATATTATAATCTCATTTTCCCGTGCTTCATTAGTTTCAATATCATTCAATTTGTCTTTACTAAGAGATGTAACCATAACTGGAATAATGCTATAATCTCTAAAAAGTGGTTTTATCAATTCAACTCTACGAATAAATCGATCCATTTTATTATTTTTATCTAGATGATCAGTTGTGCACTCAATAATTAAACCTCGTGGATGGTATGGATCCAATACAACAAGATCTGCGAAATCAGTTAGCCCTGTGATTTCTCCTAATCCAAGGGTTATGAATCCACTCAGCCCAAATAATAGTGAGATTCCCCTTTCAAAAGATTTCGGATATTCACCATTCAATGTTTTCGTTAGGTAGTTGAGGCCTTGATCAATTGTTTCTATTGCAGATAATCCAATATTCGTGGATTGATAAAATGGATTAAAAAATGAATATTTTAATATAAAACGATGTTGATAACTAAGATATACATCACTCGATACAATCTCTCTGGTGTTTTTAATTACATTCTGAAAGTGTTTGATTGNNTTGATTGTATCAACTTGATCGGCTTCATTCAAATCAATAATTCCTATGGAGCGACTACTTCTTTGTCCATCGGGTTCATAGTCTGCGGTCGCTATTTGAATAGTGTTGAATTCAAGGGCTTCGTCTGCCCATAAGTGAATTGTTAATCCTTCTTCAGTATAAAATGTATCATTCTCTAGTCCCATTGGAACTGGTGCAAATAGGATAACAAACGGTCGATGCCATGGAATATTATATTGACCATATAATTGAAAGAACTCCTGGCCTAGACGATAAGCACCATCAAATGGTATCGGATTAGTCCTTAGGACTTCGTCAAATCTGTCCCTATACCTCCGGAAGAAATTATGATCCGCTGGTGGTTCAATCGATAGCATGTAAGTTCTGGGTTCAATCCCCCAATATAAAGAGGAATCTGGTGTTACATCACGATAGTGTATTTCTGTATTTTCTCCGATATTCTTTATCTTGATTCTAGATTCATTAATTGTGATGATTCCTTGGATGACTTGACCAATTATGGTATCCATATCTTGCACTTGAGAGATTTCTTCGACAACCAGATATGGGGAATTGTCTAAAATGACATTATACTCGTTTGAGGGAATTGGTTTAGGAGATAATGCAATAATTGAAAAATACGCATAATATTCATCATTTTCCTTTATAAGAAGGGATTTCTTTTGTATTGAACGATAGGACGAGGTAAAAGGGGACATCGCATGAGAAAATCTCCTGATATCTTCATGATTAAGTAGAGAATTTTCGATGTGGTTGTTGGACTTCAAATTCTATCCACCCTCGTACTATAAGGATTCAGTTCACCATTATTAATATTAAGGGGGGATAAACATTGACTCGGTTAATCATTATCATTAATATCTATGAAAATATCCAGATGTATATAGTTTATTCATTATCATATCAAATATTGTATTATTGTGATTGTCAGAAGAATTTGTTACTTTCAATATGAGCCAGTATTTCGAGGGATAAGGATTGTTAGACTGTGCTGAGTATCCGTATCATGAGGGTAATGAGCCCTCCCGATATCTGTGGGTGCCAGATAGGCGGTATTCATAAGGATTAATTCAATAAGTTTTTCTGAGGGGGAAATATATTTATATTATGTTCCCCCATGGGAAACTATGTTTGACCGCAGCAAAGTAGCCAGGTACATCCAGGACTACATGGAGTGGAGCCTTCCAAAGGCCGTGAGGAGGGACCTCGAGCTACCGGACACAGAGAAGGTGGTCACGATCTTCGGCCCGAGAAGGTGTGGGAAGACCTTCTTCCTGTTCCAGCTGATGGGGGACGCCATTGATGCCGGGGAGGGAAAGGAGAACCTGCTCTACCTCAACATGGAGGACACTCGACTTGCTGACCTGGACTTCAGGGACCTGGAGGAGGTTCTGGCCCTCCACTACGAGCTGCATCCTGGCGCCCTCGAGAGGAACATCAGGGTGTTCCTGGACGAACCCCAGCTGATGACCGACTGGGAGAGGGCCGTGAGGAGCCTCCACGACAAGGGAGGCCTTCGCCTGTATCTGACCGGTTCCTCGGCGAAGCTGCTCAGCCGGGAGATCGCCACCTCCCTTCGGGGGAGGACCCTCTCATTCCTTCTCCTCCCGTACTCGTTCAATGAGTTCCTCGAGGCGAGGGGGATAGAGCCCTCAGGAGCAGAGCCCAGCACCGCTGGCGAGGCGAGGATGAAGACCGCCCTGGCGGAGTTCATCCGATGGGGAGGATTCCCTGAGGTGGTGGCCGAACCTGACGAGGGCATGCGGATGAGACAGCTGATGGAGTACTACAGGTTGGTCATCTACAGGGACATAGTCGAACGGTTCGGTATCGAGAACCTGACCTTCATCAAGTTCCTCCTGGGACAGCTGTTCTCAGGTTTCGCCAGGGATATGAGCGGTAACAAGATATTCAACACGGCTAAATCAAGGGGATTCGCCGTAAGCAAGAAGACGGCGTACGAGTATATCAGCTACGTAGAGGACGCAATGGCAGTGTTCCTCCTACGAAGGTGGTCCGAATCCCCACGGACCCGCGAGACGTCACTTCCAAAGGCCTACATTGCCGACAACGGGTTCGCGCGGTTATTCCCGACAGGCTCGGAGGATACGAGTCATCTGATGGAGAACGCCGTCTACCTGGAGCTCCGGAGGGCACAGGACAGGGATCCAATGCTTGAGGTGTACTACTGGAAGGACACGGCAGCGAAGATCGAGGTCGATTTCGCCCTCAGGAGGGGGAATCGGTTCTTCCATCTCATACAGGTCTGCTACTTGATTAACGATTCCAGAACGGAGGGGAGGGAGCTCCGGGCCCTCCTGTCGGCGAGCGAGGATCTCGGATGCGACAGGTTGACCGTCCTGAACTGGGATGTCGAGGGGACACGTGTTGTCGATGGGCAAGAGGTGGAACTGATCCCCCTGTGGAAATGGCTCCTTCACGGTATCGGCAAGTAGGGATCATCGGACAGGACATCGCTCGCGCTGAAGGACCTGTCTGGTAACCGATGGGTGGTTACGCCGCTCACACCTTCAGGTAGTCGTCGGCGTAGAGCTTGTTGTTCATCATGATGTCGCAGGTCTTGGCCACTGCCATGAGGTCCTCGTCGAAGGGGTCCATGATGGCCGAGGTGAGACCGTGGGCGCAGAGCATCGCGAGCAGCGTCCTGTTCATCAGCTTCCGGTGCTTCATGCCAGCCGACACGTTGGACAGGCCCACGGTGGAGCCGGGGGAGGGGCTCGCCAGGTTCTTGAACATCTGGAGGGCCGCGAAGACCTCCTGGGGCTGGTCCTGGGCGCAGTTGATGGGCAGGATGAGGGGGTCGAACAGGAGCTTGTCGGGCTCGATGCCGAACTCCATGGCCGTTGCCAGATGGAGCATCGCCAGCTCGGCCCTCCGGTCGGCGGTGAGGTTGATGCCCTCCTTCTCCGAGAAGGTGAGGCATATGACGGTGGCGTCGTGGTCAGCCGCGATCGGGTACAGCATGGTCATCCTCTCGCCCTCGGCGGGGATGGAGTTTATGATGATCTCGTTGGTGCAGGCCTCCACACCCGCCTGGAGCACGTTCGCCACTGGCGCGTCGATGGACAGGGGCAGGTCGGTGACCTCCTGGACGGTCTTGACCATCCACACGATGTCCTCAGCGGCGTTGTCCCTGCCAGGGCCGGTGTTGATGTCCAGGGCGTCGGCGCCAGCGTCGACGTTGGCGTACACGATCGCATGCAGGCCGTCCACATCCCGGTTGTCGATGCATCGACCTACCTTCTTGAACATGCCGTTAATCTTCTCACTGATGACCATCATGGGAAATCCACCCGCTGGCGTATGGTGAAATGGACATTTGAAACTTGCCCTTTCGTCCCCTCTGCCAACAAAAAGATAAGGGGGTGACGGGTTTATCACGGGTGGAGGAAGCTAGGTTGCCGGACGAGGAGGGAGGAAGGACCATCAAGGTGACCTTCGAGCCTGACGGGGTGGAGAAGGTCAGCTCCATCGGCCCGACAATCCTGGAGATCGCCCAGAGGGCGAAGGTGGACATCTACTCCCCCTGCGGGGGCCAGGGCCTGTGCGGACGTTGCGCCGTGCACGTGGCGGGCGACTTCGAGAGGCTGGCCCCGCCACCGCCACATCTGGACCGGGAGAAGGGGTACACCCTCGCGTGCACCAGTCGGCCCACGGGCGATGTGGTGGTCACCGTTCCCCCGGGCTCCCGGACCGACGCCGCCCAGATCCTGGAAGAGTCCCGGGAGGGCGTTGTGGAGCTGTCGCCCCTCACCTTCAAGCGGCACATGGAGCTCCCGCCTCCCACCGTGGGCGACAACATCTGCGACCTCATGCGCATCCACCGAGGCTTCGGTCTGGGCCTGGGCGAGATGAGGGCAGAGGTTCCCCTGGTCCGCCAGATCGGTCGCACCCTCCGGGATGCGAAATGGGACGTGACAGCCACCGTCTCCCTGGGCCCCGAGCCCCACCGGCTCATCAAGCTGGAGCCGGGCGACACCACCGACTTCCAGTACGGCGTGGCCATTGACGTCGGCACCACCACCGTGGTGGGAAAGCTGGTCCACCTCAAGGACGGCTCCTACCTCTCCTCAGCCGCCCGTGAGAACGCCCAGATAGCCTTCGGCGAGGACGTGATAGCCCGCATCAACCATGCCGTCGAGGAGGAGGATGGCCTGGAGGAGCTCCGGCGGGCCGTCATAGGGACCCTGGGCGAGATAATCGACGAGCTCATCGAGGAGGCCGGGGTCCAGCGTGAGGACATCATAGCCGCCTCCGTCGCGGGAAACACGGTGATGGAGCACCTGTTCCTGGGTGTGGACCCGGCGCACATCCGACTGGAGCCCTACATCCCCACCTTCTGCCGCCTGGCCGGACTGCGGGCGAAGGAGGCGGAGTTGCCCATCTATCCAGACGGTAACATTTTCATGCTCCCCTCTCGGGCCGGCTTCGTGGGCGGGGACATAACCGCGGACGTGCTGGCCTGCGGGATGCACCTCCGTGACGAGATCGCCCTCATGATCGATGTGGGCACCAACGGCGAGGTGGTGTTGGGCAACAAGGACTGGCTCATGGCCGCCTCCTGCTCCGCCGGTCCCGCCTTCGAGGGAGGGGAGGTCCGGCACGGCATGAGGGCCTCCAAGGGTGCCATCGAACGCATGGAGATAGGCGACGACGGAAGTGTCCACTACGAGACCATCGGGGACGTACCGCCCCGTGGCATCTGCGGTTCGGGCCTCATCGACCTGGCGGCGGAGCTCTTCTTCCACGGCATCATCGACCGGGCCGGGTCCATCGTGGCGGAGGACAACGAGAGGGTGAGGTCCTTCAACATTCTGTTCGACGACGCCTACGGCAGGGGTTTCATCATCGCCGAGGACGAGGAGACGGGCATCGACGGCCCCGTCTACGTGATGGAGGCGGAGATCAAGAACCTGATCCGCACCAAGGCGGCGATGTACGCCGCCTGCTCGCTGCTCGTTAAGGAGGCGGGGATGACCTTCAACGACCTGGACCGGGTGTACATCTCGGGAGGGTTCGGAAGGTACCTGGACAGCTGGAAGTCACGGGTCCTGGGCCTGCTCCCAGACATCGAGGAGTGGAGGTTCGAGTTCATAGGGAACGGTTCCCTGGAGGGTGCCCGCCTCGGCCTGCTCTCACAAAAGTCCCGGGACGAGGCCCGCTCCATCTTCAAGAACATGACGTACCTGGAGCTCTCCGTTAGCGCCGCCTTCATGGACGAGTTCACCTCGGCCATGTTCCTTCCCCATACGGACCTGTCCAGATTCCCGAACGTCCAGCAGGCGATAGACGAGATGGAGTCCCCCACCCGCCAGGGGAAAGCTTGATTACCAGGACAGCCTTGACCGGTAATCGAGGTGAGCCAGTGACTTACAGGATAGCGGTCGCAGGAAAGGGAGGCACGGGGAAGACCACCTTCTCGACCCTCATGGTCAGGTTCCTTGCCGAGAAGGGCAAGACCCCCATCCTCGCCATCGACGCGGACCCCAACAGCTGCCTGGGAACGATGCTCGGCACCGACCAGTGCCAGACCATCGGCGACCTGCGCGAGGAGCTGCTCAGGGACAAGGACGACCTACCAGCGGGCATCTCCAAGCCCCAGTACGTGGAGATGAAGGTCCGCACCGCCATGGCCGAGGAGGACGACTTCGACCTCCTTGTAATGGGCCGCCCGGAGGGCACCGGGTGCTACTGCTACGTCAACTCCGTCCTCCGCTCCTTCATGGACAACCTGGGGGAGGGCTATGCCTACGTGGTCATGGACAACGAGGCGGGGCTGGAGCACCTGTCTCGACGCACCACCAACGACGTGGACGTGATGTTCCTCATCTCGGACCCCTCCCGCATCGGTATCGAATCCGCTGCCCGCGTCCGTGACCTGGCAAAGGAGATGGAGCTGAACGTAAAGGCCTTCCACCTTGTTATCAGCAGGGCCTCCGATGTGGATATACTGAAGCCAATCGCCGAGGAGTTCGGCTTCGACGAGGTCGACACCGTGCCCACGGACCCCAAGCTGGAGGAGGCCTCCCTGAAGGGGATATCGTTGATGGAGCTGGACAGCCGCGCGAAGTCCTACCGTGCGGTGCAGGACATTGCGAAGCGACACGCTCCCGGCCTTTGAGATAGGACCTTACAGCTCCCGCAGGAACTTGGGTATGCCCGAGCTCTCCCTCGGGCCCACGATGACCTCCCAGCCGGACAGGTCCTGCAGCTTCCCGCTGGCCCTGGCTATCATCCCGGGGATGATCAGCTTCTTGTGGTTGAGCTCGTCGGCGATGCCCGAGGCCTCGATCGCCTCCGCCATCTTGTCGGGCTCCATCTTGCCCGCCGCGAAGGCGGTCAGCACCGATAGGCCCTCGGTGTCGATGACCAGGATGCGGCTCGCCACCTTGCTCTTGTCCACGTCGCCCTCTACGGAGAAGTACGTCAGCGAGAAGTTGGACGTGAGCATGAACGGCGAGTCGGGGCCCGGGTCTCCCACCTTGTAGATGGCGGGCTTGACCTGGATGGGCTTCTGCGGGTCGGTGTAGATGTTGAGCCTCAGGGTGACCATCGGGAGGATGGTCTCGGGGCTGTACTCCTTCATCACCAGCATCGAGCTGTACTTCATCAGGAGCGTGGCGGCCTCCAGGCTGTTCTCGACGGTGTCGTCCCCGTCGATGATGGTCAGCACCGGGTAGCCCAGCTCGCGGAAGTTCTTGTTGATGGCCAGCCTCCGCACCGCGACCAGGTCGTTGAACAGGTCGCCCAGCTCGCCGCGCATCAGCATCACGATGTCCTCGACGCCCGCGTCCTTTGCGGCCTTGACCTCGTCGGCGAGGCCCTCCAGTCCGCCGTCGGAACCAACTGCCACGGGGCAGCCGTGTTCCTTGGCAAGGGCCACCATGGCGGTGTTCGAACCGGTCTCGAGGGAGACGACCAGCGGTTTGTCGCCACCCACCGCTCCCAACGCGGACTTCATCGCACCCTCATCGGAACCCATGAGCACCAGGGGCATGCCGGACGCCTCCTTCGCCGCGGTGGCGGCGGCGCCCATGTCCCCGGTCGTGTGCATGACGGCGACGGCGTTCATGCCCTCCTGACGTCCTACACGGTCGAAGACCAGGCCCTTGACCAGGGCCGCCTTCTCCTTGATGGTAGCGGCGTCCCAACCATCCTCCACCATGCCCACCAGGGGCGGGGCGTGGTAGAAGGTCTTGTCGTGTCGGAAGAGCACTTTCTCGTCGCCGATCTCCAGCTTGCCCTCCCCGTCACCCACTGTCACCAGCTTGATGGGCGGAGCCGAGGCGGCGCCGAGGGCGTCCTGGGCCGCCTGGTCCACGTGGGGGCACTCGGAGAGCTCCACCTTCATGTTGGCCAGCTGCATGGCGAAGGCCAGGCAGGTGGGGTTGCCGCAGTCCCCGCAGTTGGTCTTGGGGAGCAATTTGTAGATCTCGATGGCGCTAAGTCCCATCAGTCACCACCTCCCAAGATACGGTCGAGCATCCCGTTGAGGTACTTGGTGGTGCTGGGACACCGGACGATGACCAGGTCGGCCCCTGAGGTGAACGAGGACATGGCGGTGATGCCCTCCCAAAGGATGCTCCTGGTGTTCACGTCGCCCCAGCCCTCGGTTGGCTCGTATGCCTCCCTGTAGTTGCCACCGATGGATGCGTCGCAAACCATGGGCATCTGGATGGTCTTGTCACCCGACAGGGCCGCCAGGCGGATCCTCTCGATGACGGAGAAGCTGTACTCCACACCGTATCCCAGGGCGCCCTGGAGGGGGTCCATGATGATGCGGTCGGTGGGGAAGTCGTACTCCATCAGGAGGATGTTCAGCTGCTTGGCCAGGTTGATGTCCAGGTTGGAGAACGCCACCAGGTGGGCGTTGTACGCGATGGCCGCGGCGGCCATCGACTTGTACTTGTCGTTCTCGGCCACGCCGATTACGGCGCCCTCGTTCCTTATCATGTCGCCTATGGCGGACATGATGGCCGCGTCCTTCTCCTCGTCGCCGCACCCGTAGAACATGATGGGAACGCCCACTGCGCCCAGGACCTCCTTGGCAAGGGCGGCGGTCTCGTCAACCGAGCAGTCCTCGCCGTCGGGGTTGGCGCCGGTGAACTTGAGGCAGACCAGGTCCGCCCCCCATTCGCCCTCGCAGGCCTTGGCCCAGGCCACGGGGTCGTCCAGCACGGCACCCAGCTCCTCGAGGGCGGCGCCCTGGAACTCTGGCTTGGCCGAGTGGACCTCCATGGCGATGCGGGGCCTGTTCGGGGTGCCGTTCTCGGCACGGATGAAGGGCATGGAGGTCCCGCCGCCTATCTTGTAGGACTTGGCGCGGGTCCCCCCGTCATCCGCTGTCTTGCCTAGTTGGATCTCACCGATCCGACCTGGTATCTTCTCGGTAGGCCAATCGACCTTCATCGTATGCTTCCTCCTTATGATAGTTGGTAATGCCTCAGAACATCATGTCCATGGTAAGGGCGGGGTGCCCCTTCTCCGAAAGGAAGTTGAGCAGCTCCTCCGAGGTCTCCGCATCCTCCTCGGTGGCGATCATGTCGAAGAACTCGGGGGTGCCGATGTCCTCGCAGCGCTTCCGGAGCTGGTCCTCCAGGGCGTCCTTCAGCATCTTCGGCATCCACACCAGGCGGTGGAACCCGCCGTCGGCGGGGATGAACTTCTTCGAGTAGATGTACTGGCGGCCCACGCCCAGGAAGCCCGGCATCTGCTCGCCGCCACCGACCGTGCCGGCCAGGGTGGAGAACTTGATGCCCGCCGGGGTCATGCCGCCGAACTCGCGGTTGACGACCATGACGCCGTTGGCCTCGGGGATGATGCCGATGATGCACTCGAAGCACCCGCAGCTGGTGGTGGGGTTGTCCATGATGGTGTACATGCAGAACCTGTCCACCTTGCCCTGGGAGTCGATCTTCACCTGGTCGTTGACGCCGACCCACTCGCCCTTCTCCTGGTCGAGGCACGTACCGATCGCGATGGGCTGGTTGGGGCCGGAGGGGGTGATCTCCTTGGACGCCTTGGCGTCCAGCCAGTTGATGGCGCCGCACAGGCCCAGCCGCTCGGGGGAGATGACGCAGACGTGCTTGGGCGCGAAGGACTGGCAGAGGGTGCAGGAGTAGAAGGTGTCCACCGCCTCGTCCAGCAGGTCGGCGATGCGCGCATCGCGCTCGGCGTACTTCTCCTGGGCTGCGGGCAGGTGCTTCATCATCTCCTCCTCGTCGGTGATGACGGTCACCTGGACACGGTCGATGATGCCACCGAACTCGTCCTTGATCTTGAGGGCGAGGACGGTACCCATGTCCTTGATCTTCAGGCCCTTTGCGACCGCGACCTTGGACATGCGGAACCAGATGAGGTCCCTCTGTCCCGTGTGCCATCCGCCGTTGGTGAAGTTGACGAACTGGTGTATCCGCCGCTCCACCACCGATTCGAAGTCCTCCTGCATCTTCTTGCCGTAGACATCGACCACGAAGGCCAGGGGGACCCTCGCCCCCTCCTCTATCTCGTCCACGTCGGGGCCTATCATCGTCACCTGCTCGTCCATGACGTCGTCCCGGTTCTCCCGCATGTGCACTATCTCGAACGCGGGCGTCCTGGTGCCGCCGGCCTCGAAGTACATGTCCCCCTTCCGGATGGACTCGCCCTCGAAGGCGGGTCCGAAGGGCACGGGGATGGGCAGCGCCTTCAGCTTGACGGTGATGGGCCGGATCTCGATGGCCCGCTGGATCATCTGGTCGTAGTCCGGCTCGTACACGAACATGTCGGGGATCTCCTCCTCCAGCGGCTGGTCGGTTATCACCGGGAAGCCGCAGAAGAGTGCGCCGAACTCAGCGGTCGTCTTCACGTAGTCGTGGGGTCCGAAGTGGAGCACGAAGGCCTTGAGGCGCTTGCGCATGTACTCCCGGAGCTGCTCGGTCTCGCCCCGGGGGACGCCCCCGAACATGATACCTGAACGGACGGCGATGTTCACCGAGTGTATCGCTGCGGTGAAGAAACCCAGGGGGTACAGCATGATCTCAAGGCCCACATCGATACCCTGCTCACGGATCTGCTGTATGGTGTCGAAGGTGGCCAGGATGAGCATGCCCTTGTTCTGGCAGTCGGTGACGATGCGTGCCAGGGCCTCGGGGTCCTTGCAGCGACCGATGAGCACGGCAGCGCCGGGGATGGTGTCGTCCACCAGCGAGATGCCCAATTTCCGGACCCAGGTATCGCCCACGAAGCCGTTCTCGGGGGACTTGTGCCCGTAGGGGTTGTCGTCCCACGCGTACTTGAGGGCCTCCACCACGTCGGCGGCGAACAGCGTCGACTGGCCCGCCACGAGGGCGTTCTCGTAGGTGGGTTCCTCGATGATGTTCTTGCGCGCGTAGCCCAGGACCTGCGGCAGGTCGGCCAGCGTCTTCACCTCGTACTTGGAGAAGGCGTAGACCACCGGCAGCTCGAACCCGGTGTCCGGGTACTCGATGGGGTGGTCAGGCCCCAGGGTGTTGATGGCCTGGGCGAGCAGGTGGTCGGCGTAACCGGTCGCGATAATCGCGCCGTCGATGGCGCGGCGGTAGAGCTCCTCCTTGGTGAGATGCTCGAAGGTCTCACTGTTCTCCTCCTCTGCTGCGGTCATGGTCTCAACCCCCCTGGTCCGAAGAGGCGCCAATGCCGATACTCCATCTCCTTTATGATGGCCTCGGCACCCGCGATCGGGTCCGAGTCGAAGATGAAGAAGCCTCCGTAGACGTCCTTGGCCGTCGTGGTGGCGATCTCGGTTATCATCGGGCTGCCGTAGATGTAGGGCTGCACGCCCACGTAGACGGGGAAGCCGACGGCGACGGCCCAGGTACCGATGGACACCGCCTTCTCGTGCATGGCCTCGGGAGCACCCGCACCGAACGGGATGCGATGGACGTCGACCTCAAGGTCCTCTGCGATGAGCCGTGCCAGGTCGTACGCCCGCGTGTTGTCCACGCAAGCGCCCATATGCCAGATGACCGGCAGCTCGTGGCCACTGGCCTTGGAGGTCCTGTCCAGGAACGCCTTGAGACCAGGGCCGGCATACGTCTCCCGGCTATCTACGCCCATGTAGCCGTGCTTGGCACCGGCGATGGCTATGCAGCCCGTCGCCAACAGGAGGATGTCGTTCTTCGCCAGGTGCTTGACGAACTCCAGATGCGTCACGTCCTGGGGGTGCTTCTGGTTGTTGCACCCGGCCAGGATGACGATGCCCTTGAGCTCTCCGGCCTTCAACGCGTCCACGATGACCCCGATGGGGTTGTCCGCGTCCACCTTGGACAGGATCTCGAGTATCTGCTCCGTCGAGAAGCCAGCGATCACATCGGATTTGACAGGCGGGATGTTGACGATGTCGTCACCGCGATGCTTGTAGGCCTCGATGGCCATCCGCACGATCTTCTTCGCGTCCTCGGTGGCGCTGTCATGGTGGAACTCTATGTGGGTGTCCGTGGGGATACGTGCAACGTCGGAGGTCGAGATGAGCTCCGTGTGGTACTGCTGGGTCAGCTGACCCACGGCGGGGATGATGCACTGCATGTCGAAGACCATGGCGTCCAGGGCGCCGGTCATCAGGATCATCTCCTGGGACGACATGTTCCCGGCGATGGGAACACCGCGGCGCATGAGGATCTCGTTGCCGGTGCAGCAGATGCCGACCAGGTTGAAACCGGTGGCGCCGACCTCCTTGGCCTCGTCCTCCATGGTGTCCATCACATCGAGCATTACCTCGGGAAGGACCGGGTTATGGCCATGGACCGCGATGTTCACCTTGGTGGTGTCCAGGGCACCCATGTTCGCGAAGGTCCTGCTGTAACTGGGAGTACCGAACAGGATGTCGCTGACATCGGTGGACAGGTGCATACCCGTGAAGTCAGAGAGCGCCACCTTGATGCCCAGGAAGATGAGGGGAACGGGGTCCGCCTCTGCTCCCATGGCGGTTCGGTGGAGGGCCTCGACCACATGGTTGGAGATGTTGTCGGGCAGCACGCCCAGCTGGTTGAACTTCTTGAGCCGGTCTGGATGAATGTAGGCTTCGAGCCACCGGAGGGGCTTGTTGTCCTGCTTGCCGAACTCGGCAAGCATTGTCTCGGCGATCTCCCCGGCGATTTCCAGATCGTCCCTTCCCTCGGTCTCGATTCCCACGTTCTTTGCGACGCGATGGAGCTTGTCGGGGTCCTTGATCCCGTATGCGGTGGCCTCTCCATTGGCCACAGCTCGCAGTACGTGGGCCAGGTGACGTCCGTGGTCCGAGTGGGCAGAGGTACCCGCGGCGGCCATCCTCACTATCCACCTGGCGACCAGGGTGTAGGCCTTCGCGCCGCAGATGCCCTCCTTCGGCCCGTCGCCGTAGACGGCGATCTGGCAGGGGCCCATCAGGCAGTGGCGGCAGCACACACCCAGCTCGCCGAACCCGCACTGGGGTTGCATGGCCTCGTACCGGCTCCAGGCTGTGGACGTGGTATCTTCACAAACTTCGTTCATTATACATTCAACCGCCTTGTCGGCGGTCTTGTTCTCTGGCGGTGGTGGCATTTCCTCACCTCGAACGTTCCTCTTCTCTCACGGTCCTCTCAATTAGCGTTCAAAGAGATCGACATGCGACGTCAGACCTCGGTGAAAGTCATAGCGTCAACCTTGCAGGCGGCAACGCAGGCGGGCTCTGGGAATTCGATGCACAGGTCGCACTTGTAGGGCGTGTCCTTCTCGACGAATATGGCGTCGAAGGGGCACGCGTCGACGCACACGAGGCACTCGGTGCAACTGTCGGTGAAGTGGACGAAGCCGTCCTCATCTTGGACCATGCCCTCGAACTCGCAAACCTCGACGCACTTGGGCTTCTTGCACATGACGCAGCGGTTGATAGTTATCTCGTCCTTGTCCTCGCTGTAGCGGATGCGGAGCCGAGGGGGCATGACGTGGCGCTCCAAGTGGAGCTTGGCTATGTCTCCTGACTCACTGTGCCGGACCACGCAGGCCATATGGCATTGCTTGCATCCGATGCAGAGGGCCTTGTCGAACTTGACCTTCCTCATTCGGAACACCCCTACCTCCATGTATTAGGGATAGGATTAGACCACCCGGGTGTGGCGAATCGCGGCATCGGCATTAAGTGATAAATATGTTTGGACATACGAATCCGTGGTTTGCCAGGGGGGACAAATCACCTGGTTTTCCCTTTATATACTTCGGGCGAGAAAAATCGGCAACCGCCGACCGTCGATTTCGGTTTGCCGGTGGGGCAAACCGGGCGCGGACCGCGCCGGGGCATCAGTCCTCGGAGGACATCAGGGCCTCTATCTTCGGCAGCATCTCCTCCATCGCCCTCTCCACCTTCGAGCCCGGCGCGTGGTCCATGACGGAGACGTCGAGCATGTCCGCCTCCATGAGCGCGCTGTCGAAGGGAAGGTGCCCGATGACGGTGATGCCCTCCGCCTCAAGCTTGTCCTCTAGGACGCTGAGGTCCGCCCCCTCGGGGACCTTGTTGAAGATGGCCGCGAAGTGCTTGATGCCAAGGTCGGCACCAAGGCCCTTGACCTGGATGGCGGTGTCCACGGAACGGGCGCCAGGCTCGACAACGACGAGCATCAGGTCGACCCTCTCGGCGGTGCCCCGGCCCAGGTGCTCGACGCCTGCTGCCATGTCCATGATGACGATCTCGTCCCGCTTGAACACCAGGTGGCGCATCAGCGCCTTGAGGAGGGCGCTCTCGGGGCAGAAGCAGCCCCCTCCACCGGTGGATATCGTGCCCAGGGTCAGCAAGGTGGTGCCGTCGGCACCCTCCATGCCGTAGTTCTCCAGTATGTCCTCCACCTCGGGGTTGAGGCGGAACATCTGCCCGTAGCTCTCCCCGGGTCGGACACCAACCCGGTCCTCGATAAGGTCGTGGTCGCAGGCCAGGGGCTCCCGCTCGGTCCGCCTCTCGACCTCGATGCCCAGGGCGGAGGCCAGGTTCGTGGAGGGGTCGCAGTCCACCAGGATGGTGGGACGGCCCTGCCTTCCCCAGAGACGGCCAATGAGGCCGGAGGTGGTGGTCTTTCCCACGCCGCCCTTGCCTGCCACCGATATGCGCCATGCCATTGCAGATCCCCCTCACTTCTCCAGGACGATCTGGTGGGCGAGCAGGTCGGCGAGCTTGACCCGGGCCCCCTCTACGAAGGTCTCCTGCCCGATGATGTCGAACACGCGGACCCCGTTCTCCTCGATCTCCATCCGGACCACGTCGTCCATGACATGCTCCCTATCTTCCCCCACTTGGAGGAACACCTTGGACTCGCACATGGTAGCGCCTCGCGCGTAAACCCCCCGAGGGCGATATAAGCCTTGCCCAGTACCCGCCAGGGGCGCAACGTTTAAGGGCTTCCAATGTGTTCTCGCGCTCCCCTTCTGGGGGTTACTCTTGGGAAGTGGTTAAGGTGACGGCAGAACTCATCTCTGGCACGGCGATCAGCAAGGAGATCAAGGCGGAGCTCAAGGAGGAGGTGGCCGCCTTCACGGAGAAGTACGGCTTCGCCCCCCATATCACGGTCATACTCGTGGGGGACAACCCCGCCTCTGCATCGTACGTGGGCATGAAGGAGAAGACGGCGAAGAAGCTGGGCATGGGCTCGGAGACCATCCGGCTCTCCGCGGAGACCAGCGAGGAGGAGCTCCTCGAGCTGCTGCGTAAGCTGAACGCCGATGACAACGTCCACGGCATCCTGGTCCAGCTGCCGCTGCCCAAGCACATCGATGACAAGAAGGTCATCGAGACCATAGACCCCGTCAAGGACGTGGACGGCTTCCACCCCATCAACGTGGGCCGCATGCTGGTGGGCGAGAAGGACGTCCTCCTTCCTTGCACCCCCCACGGCATCCAGGTGATGCTCATGCGCTCCGGAGTGGAGACCTCGGGGGCCGAGACGGTCATCGTGGGCAGGTCCAACATCGTGGGCAAGCCAATGGCCGCCATCCTGGTCCAGAAGGCCGATGGCGCCAACGCGACGGTGACCATCGCCCACACCAGGACCAAGGACATGGCCGACGTGTGCCGGCGAGCGGACATCCTTATCGTGGCCGCGGGTGTGGCCGAGTTCGTGAAGGGGGACATGATAAAGCCCGGAGCCGTCGTCATCGACGTGGGCTCCAACCGGATTGAGGACGCCTCCCTGGAGAAGGGCTACAAGTGGGTGGGCGACGTGGCCTTCGACGAGGCCAAGGAGGTCGCAAGCAAGATCACCCCTGTGCCCGGTGGCGTTGGCCCTATGACCATCGCCATGCTTATGACCAACACCCTCAAGGCCGCGAGGCTGCAGGTCGGCGACGAGTGAGGGAAGGGACCCGGCTGACACCTGCGAAGGTTTAATACCAGCCCTGGCCATCAATCGGAGAGAGGGACCCGAGTGACCGACGAGAGGGTGACCAGGGAGATGGAGGTCCTCAGGTGGAGGGACGGCACCGCCACCCGCCAGCCCGACGTCATCGCCGAGGAATCCATTGTCACCTTCCACGTGGAGCCCATGGGCATCCTGGAGATCGTGATGGCGCCCGAGTCGCTCCGCGATTTCATCGTTGGCCACCTCTTCTGCGAGGGCCTCATCGAAGGTCCGGAGGACGTCACCGACGTTACCATCGCCGACCGGGGCGACAGGCTGGACGTCCTCGTCGAGCTCTCTCCACATGTTGTGGATGCGGCCACCGCCATGGGCACCTTCGACGGCACCCACCGACGGGGTCTCATCCAGACCGAGTGCGGGGGCATCCCGCCATGGCCCAAGCGGGACCTTCGGCCCATCGAGGGGACCCTTGCCATGAAGGCTGAGGCCATCGCCGGCATACCGAGGGCCGTCCGTGACAGGACCGAGCTCTTCATCGAGACGGGGGCCTTCCACTACGCCTTCCTCGTGGACAGGGAGGGAGCAGTGCTGATGGAGGCCTTCGACGTGGGCAGGCACACGGCCGTCGACAAGGTCGTGGGAAAGGCCCTCACCGCTGGGCTCGACCTGGCCGCCTTGGCCCTCTACACCACCGGTCGCATCTCCTCCGACGTGGCCAGGAAGTGCGTGCAGGCGGGGATACCCCTGGTCATATCCAGGGGGGCGCCACTGACAGGTGCCATCAGCATCGCGGGGAAGAACAACCTGGGGATGGTCGGCTTCCTCAGGGGAGGAAGGTTCAATGTCTACTCAGGGGAGCGTCACGTCGTCCTCGATTAGCGTGGCCATCCTCTGCGGGGGGGTATCCCGCAGGTTCGGCTCGGAGAAGGCCCTCGCACTGGCCAGGGAGCGCCCCCTCTGCCAGTGGATCACGGAGCGTCTCGCGGGTGTCACCGACGACCTATTCCTTCAGATGGCGCCGGGCGCGACGGTCCCTGTGGAGCTGCCGTCGCACCACGACCCGAACCCGGGGGGCGGACCCAAGTCCGGCATCCACGGTGCGCTGCTCCATTCGCGCCACCCTCGGGTGTTCGTCGTGGGCTCGGACATGCCGAACGTGGACCCGAGGCTGCCAGGCATCCTGGCCGCCCACGAAGGTGCTGACGCCGTAATACCCAGGTGGGACAACGGCTGGATAGAGCCGCTATGCGCCCTGTACTCCCAGACGGCAATTCCCACCATCGTGACCCAGCTGGGCGAGGGGAGGTACAAGCTCTCCCATCTCCACGAGGAGCTGGCTGAGGTCGTCCACGTGGACGTGGAGCCGCTGATGGCGGCGGGGGAGCTGGACCCGGGCTGCTTCGTCAACATCAACTCGCCGGCCCAGCTGGAGGAATGGTTGGGACGGCTACCTCCGTGAGGTCTAGACCCGGGGCGCCCGCTTGATGAGCTCGCTGGCCACTATCCCCCCGAGGACAGCCACGTCCTCGGTGTGCAGGTAGTACTTAACCGTCTCGTCCCAGAGCACGTTCGCCGAGGCGGGCAGCTCGTCGTCCGCCCTCCAGACCGCCACGATGACGGGGACCTTGGGCAGGGCCTCTATGACGTATCCCACGTCCCCCATGGGCGCCTTCTTCACCTTCAACCCCCTCACCGCGTCGTGGAGGGCCTCGGGTCGCTCGCCGAAGAAGTCCTGTATCCTGTCGATGGAGCGCCCCTCGTAGGCCTTCCAGTAGACGTCCCCCCCCTGGAGCTCCCTGAAGGAGACCAGGTTGCCGGTGGGCTCTATGGACATGGCCCCGATCAGGTAATGGACGACGATGAGGCCCTTGTCAGGCCGGGCGGGCTCAGTGCCGTTGAGCAGCACCTTCTCCTCGTCCACGTGGACCGCGAAGTTCTCGCCCAGCAGGGGGACCCAGATGTGACCGTCATGGTCGGGGGGAGGGACCGCTGCCAGCCGGCACACCTCCTCTATGTCCATGTGCTTGATGTCGTCCCACGCCTTCTCGAACGCGTCCTCGAGCCCCAACTCAGACTCCTCCCTTGACCGGTTCGACAGCCACGGCGCACACCTTCAGCTCGGGGATCTTCGCCACGGGGTCCAGGGCCGGGTTGGTGAGCAGATTGGCGGCGCACTCGGCGAAGTGGAAGGGTATGAACACCACCCCCGGCTGCACCTTCTCGGTCACCTCGGCCTGGATGTGTATCTTGCCACGCCTGCTGCGCACCTCCACCATCTGGCCTTCCCGGACCCCCAGGCGCCTCGCGTCCTCCGGGTTCAGCTCCACCGAGCCCGTGGGGACCTCGGCGTCCAGGGCCCGGGACCGGCGGGTCTGTGTGCCGGTGTGGTAATGGAACATCATGCGTCCCGTGGTCAGCGTCATCGGGTACTCCTCGTCAGGGAGCTCGTTGGGCTCCTGGTGCTCGACCACCGAGAAGAGGCCGAGGCCGCGGGCGAACCTGTCCACGTGGAGGATGGGCGTCCCGGGATGGTCCTGGGTGGGACACGGCCACTGGAGCCCGTCCCCCTCGAGCCTTTCGTAGGTCACCCCGCCGTACTGGGGGGTCAGTCCGGTGATCTCCTCCATGACGTGGGCGGGGGAGTCGAAGTCGAACCCCTCCCCCCCGAGACGCCTCGCGATGTCGCATATGATCTCCCAGTCGGGCCTGCTCTCGCCGACGGGCTCGATGGCCTTCCTGATGAGCTGGACCCGCCTGTCGGTGGCGGTGAAGGTGCCATCCCTCTCGGCCCAGGACGCCGCGGGGAGCACGATGTCCGCCAGGGCCGCCGTCTCGGTGAGGAAGATGTCGATGACCACCAGGGTGTCCAGGGCCTGCAGGGACTCCCTGACGTGGTTGATGTCCGGGTCGGAGAGCATCGGGTTCTCCCCCAGGATCACCATGCCCCTCATCTTCCCGTCGTGGGCGGCGTTCATCATCTCGGTCACCGTGAGCCCGGTGACGTCGGAGCAGCTTGCGCCCCACGCCTCGTCGAACTTGGCCCTGGACGCCTCGTCGGCAACCTTCTGGTAGCCGGGGAACACGTTGGGCAGGGCACCCATGTCGCAGGCTCCCTGCACGTTGTTCTGGCCCCGCAGGGGGTTGACGCCGGTGCCCTTCCTACCCATGTTGCCTGTCATCATGGCCAGGTTGGCCACCGACTTGACGTTGTCGGTGCCGTTGGTGTGCTGGGTGATGCCCATGGAGTAGAGGATGGCCGCCTTGTCCGCGGAGGCGTACATCTTGGCGGCGGCCTCCAGGTCGGCCGCCGGGATGCCGGTGATCTCCTCGGCCACCTCGGGAGTGTACCTGTCCAGGATGCCCTTGAGGTCCTCGAAGCCCTCGGTCCGCTGGGCGATGAACTCCGAGTCCTCCAGCCCCTCCCTTAGGATGACATGCATCATGGCGTTGAGCCACGCCACGTCGGTCCCGGGCCGCTGGTGCAGCCATATGTCCGCCATCTTGGAAAGGGGCGTCTCCCTCGGGTCGACCACGATCAGCTTCGCCCCGCGGTGCTTGGCCAGTATGACCCGCGACCCGATGAGCGGGTGCTGCTCCACAGTGTTGGAGCCCGTGACCAGGATGCAGTCCGCCAGGGGGATGTCCGGAGTGGAGTTGGTCATCGCGCCGCTCCCCAGGGTCCCTGCCAGGCCGGCCACGGTGGAGGCGTGGCAAAGCCGGGCGCAGTGGTCGACGTTGTTGGTGCCCACCACCGCCCGGGCCAGCTTCTGCATCAGGTAGTTCTCCTCGTTGGTGCAGCGGGCCGAGGACAGCAGGCCCACCGCGTCGCCACCGTCGGCGTCGATGATGGCCTGGAGCCTCTTGCCTATGAGGTCCAGGGCCTCCTCCCAGCTGGCGGGGTGGAGCTCCCCGTCCTCGCCCCTCACGAGGGGCGTCCTGAGCCTGTCGTGGCTCTCCACCCAGTCGTGGGCGTTCCAGCCCTTGATGCACAGGGAGCCCCGGGCCACCTCGTGGGTCTTCGACGGGAGTGTGCCCACCAGGTGACCGTCGACCACCTGGAGGAACATGTTGCACCCGCAGCCGCAGTACGGGCAGGTCGTGAGGACCGACTTGTACTCCATCTAGCCACCTCCCTCTTCCTCTAGGATGGGTTCGTCCATCAGCGTGGTCAGGAGCGGTGGCCTCTCGTCGGGGTCCATGCCCGTCACGTAGCCGAAGCGCCTCTCAACGTCCCGGAGGAGACGCCCGTACAGCTCCGCCAACGGGATGGACACTGGGCACGCGGCCTCGCACTCGCGGCACTCGATGCAACGGTCGGCCATGTGGTAGGCCTTGATGAGATGGAACGTCGCGAACTTGGGCGGGAGCTGCCCGCCCCGGACCCAGTCGTGCTCCGCCATCATGCACACGTGGCAGGCGCACACGGGGCACACGTCCCGGCACCCGTAGCACTTGATGCACTTGCTGTACTGCTCCTTCCAGTGGTCGAGGAGCCCATGGTCATCGGCAGGGGGGAGGTCCTTCAGCTTCCTGCGCTGGGGCAGACCCTCCACGACCGTGCCGATCATGACGTTCGTGGGGCTCCCCAGGGCGCAACCGCACTCCCTCGCCTCGTCCTCGGTGCACGCGAGCCCGATGACCTGGACCTTGTCCAGGTCCACCTGCTTGCGCTTGGAGAGCTCCACCAGGGCCCGCTCCTCGCATCCCCTGAGCACCGCGCCCACGGTGGTTCCGGGCGAGTGCTGGTGGAACCATCGGAGCACCAGGGGCAGGGCGTACTTGGGGGCGAGGACCAGGTCGCCCAGGTCGTCGCCCGACCTGTAGTAGTGGGGGCCCACGGCGCCGTCGGCCTCGCGGAGGCATAGCACGCCGTCCACCTCGCCCTTGGCGAGGACGTCGGCCACCACCTTTCGCGCCTCCTCAAACATCAGGCACCACCCCCCAGGGGCGAGGGGCCCAGCTCCTTGATGTGGGCCACGAAGTCGGTGATGACCTGCTGGAAGCGGGCGCCCTCGGACGCGGACACCCAGTCGATCTTTATGCGCCCAGGCTCGATGCCCAGGTGGCCCATCATGTCCTCCAGGACCTCGAAGCGCTTCTTGGCCCGGTGGTTGCCCTCCAGGTAGTGGCAGTCCCCGATGTGGCATCCAAGGACGAACACGCCGTCGATGCCCTGCTCCATCGCCTTGAAGGCGTACTCGGGCTTGAACCTGCCCGAGCACATGACCCGGAGGACGCGGAACGGCGTGGGCATCTGCAGGCGGGCGACGCCCGCCAGGTCGGCGCCGGCGTACGAGCACCAGTTGCAGCAGAAGACCAGGATGTTGGGCTCCCAACCCTCGTCCGCCATCTCAGTCACCTCCGTTGGCCAGCGCCTTGATCATCGCCAGTATCTGCCCGTCGGTGAAGCCCAGTTGCTGGATGCTGCTGCTGGGGCACGCCCCGGGGCACGTCCCGCAGCCCTTGCAGAGGCCCGGGTTCACCTCGGCCACCTGGCCCCTGCTACCCCCCTCCCTGAGGGCGATGGCCCCGTAGGGGCACACCTCGATGCAGTTGCCGCACCCGATGCATGTGTTCTCGTCGACGATGGCCACGATGGGCTCGGACAGCACCTGTCCCGCCTTGAGGAAGGTGAGGCTCCGCGAGGCCGTGCCGAAGGCCTGGACGATGCTCTCCTCGATGTCCTTGGGCCCGTGGGCGGTGCCGGCCAGGAATATGCCGTCCGAGGCGAAGTCGATGGNNTGGGCGGTGCCCGCCAGGAAGATACCGTCGGAGGCGAAGTCAATGGGCCGGAGCTTCACGTGGGCCTCGAAGAAGAACCTGTCCTGACCCAGGGGCACCCTCAGCATCTGGGCCAGCTCCTGAGCGTCCTCGTGCTGGACCAGGGGGGTGGATAGGACCACCAGGTCCGCGTCCACCACACTGTCCCGGCCAAGGATGACGTCGCGGTACGTCACCCGGACCTTATCTCCCTCCCCGGCCTCCACGGTGGGGACCTCCTCCTTGGGGTGGCGGATGAACTTGACGCCCCTCCTCCTAGCACGCTGGTACAGGTCCTCGTAGGAGATGCCGTAGGCCATGATGTCCCGGTAGAGCACGCTCACCTGGGCGTCGGGGTTGGCCTCCTTCAGCTCCATGGCGTTCTTGATCCCCGTCATGCAGCAGACGCGGGAGCAGTACGTGACCCGCTGCCCACGGGCCCCCGTGCACTGGATGAACACCACGTTGTCCAGGGGCGGGACGTCGCCGTCCCGAAGCTGGGCCTCCAGCTGGAGCTCGGTGACCACGTTAGGCACCTCCCCGTAGCCGTAGAGGCCGTCGGGCTTCATCTCGTCGGCGCCGGTGGCCACGATGACGGTGCCCACCCGCAGCTCCTGGGTGTCCTTCCCCCCGTCCGTTGGGCCCAAGGTGATCTCGAAGTTGCCCACGAACCCCTTCAGGTCCCGCATCTCGGTGCCGGTGTGGATGTGGACAAGGGGGTTGGACTCCAGGTCCTTCCGCAGGGGCTCGAGGAGCTTTCTCGGGTCCTCCTCGGTGGGCCATATCCTGTGCAGGTGGTTGAGGAGGCCACCCAGGACCGAGCGGCGCTCCACCAGGTGGACCTCGAAGCCGGACATGGCGATGGCCTTTGCCGCCGTCATGCCGGTGATGCCCCCGCCCAGGACCATCGCCACCGGTTCGACAGGGGCCGTGGACCGCTCCAGAGGAATCAGCTGTGCCGCCTTCGCCACCGACATCCGGACCAGGTCCTTGGCCTTCTCGGTGGCCTCCTCCCACTCCTGCATGTGGATCCAGGAGCATTGGTCCCTGATGTTGGCGAACTCGAAGAGGTAGCGGTTGAGCCCCGCCTCCNNAACAGGGGTTCGTGGGTGCGGGGGGTGCAGGAGGCAACGATGACCCGGTTGAGGTCGTGCTCCTTGATGGCCGTGCGTATGGCCTGGAGGCCGTCCTCGGCGCATGTGTAGAGGTTGTTCTCCGCGTGGACGACGTAGGGCAGCGTGGCCGCGTACTCGGCCACGGCGGGGACGTCCAGCCAGCCGCCGATGTTGCTGCCGCAGTGGCATACGAACACGCCGATGCGGGGCTCCTCGGGGTGGCTCAGGTGACCACCTCCTTGGGGCCCTTGCCTCCCTTCGGATGCTGGGCCATCGCCTCCATGGCCCGGGCGGCAGCGGCGCTGCCCTGGGCCACCGCGTCGGGGATGTCCATGGGCTTTTGGCAGTAGCCGGCCATGTAGACCCCATCCCGGGTGGTGTCGGTGGGCATCATCTCGTCGGGTGACACGAAGAAGCCGTACTGGTCGATGCCGATGCCCAGGGTCTCCGCCACCACGGGCGCGTCCTCCCTGGGGATGAGGGCGGTGGCCAGGATGACCATGTCCACCTCCAGGGCCTTCACCTCCCGGGCCTCCCGGTCGGTGTAGTAGAGGGTAAGGTTCTTCGTCTCCGGGTCCTCGATGATCTCCCCCGGCTTGCCCCGGATGTAGTTGATCCCGTAGTCCCGCTCGCCCCGCTCGATGTACTCCCAAAAGCCCTTGCCGAAGGCCCTCATGTCGGTGTAGAAGATCCAGCTGTCGGTGTCGGAGTGGTGCTCCCTGGCGAGCATTGCCTCCTTGGTGGAGTGCATGCAGCACACGGCGCAGCAGTAGGGCCGGTCGTGGCGCACGTCCCGGGCGCCAACGCACTGGATGAAGGCGAGGCGCTTGGGCCTGCCCTTGTCCTCCGAGAGGCGCTGCATGTGGCCCTTGGTGGGTCCAGCGGCGTTGATGATGCGCTCGAACTCCATGGCGGTGAGCACGTTGTCGTACCGGCCGTAGCCGTACTCCTCCAGCTCGTCGGGCTGGTAGACGTCGAAGCCGGTGGTGACGATGATGGCGCCAACGTTGACGGTGACCACCTCGTCCTCCATCTCGTGGTCGATGGCCCCCGTCTGGCACTCCTTCACGCATAGCAGGCACTTGCCCGTCTTGAAGTGAAGACAGGCGTCCTTGTCGACGGTGGCCACACGGGGCACCGCCTGGGCGAAGGGGAAGTAGATGGCCCGGCGTTCGGCCAGGCCCATCTCGTACTCCGAGGGCACCTTCTTGGGGCACTTCTCCATGCAGGCGCCGCAGCCGGTGCACTTGTCCTCGTACACGAAGCGGGCCTTCTGGAGTATCTCGACGGTGAAGGCCCCGATCTCCCCCGACACCTTCTGGACCTCGGCGTAGGTGCGCACTTGGATGTTCTTGTGCCCGTAGGTCTCGATCATCTTGGGCGCCAGGATGCATATGGAGCAGTCGTTGGTGGGGAAGGTCTTGTCCAGCTGGGCCATGCGCCCGCCGATGCTGGGGGTCTTCTCCACCATGTGCACCTGCACTCCCGCCGCCGCCAGGTCCAGGGCGGCCTGGAAGCCCGCTATCCCGCCCCCTATCACGAGGACGCTCTCTTCTGCAGTCATCACGAGTCACCCCCTTCGAGGCCGAGGGTCTTGGAAAGGAGCACCGAGATGTCCACGATCTCCACCGCCGGCTTGGGCGGAACGTCGTCGGACCCGGGCTCGTTCAATGTGCAGTTGAAGTGGGAGAAGCACTTGGGGCACGCGGTTACCACCAGATCGGCCCCCGCGTCCTCCGCCTGCATCATCCGCTCCAACTGGATGCGCTTGGAGAAGGTGCCGCAGTTTAGCCACGACGAGGTGCCGCAGCAGTGGGAGTTGAGACCGTGGTGCTCCATCTCCCGAAGCTCGTATCCTGGTAAGGCATTCAGCACGTCCCGGGGGGCGTCCACCTCACCCATGTGCCTGCCCAGCCGGCAGGGGTCCTGGATGGTCAAAGGCACGGAGTCACCCTCGGGCGCCTCTGGGATCTCCAACTTCCCCTCGATGATAAGCTCCGCGAACAGCTGGGTGATATGAAGAAGCTCGAAGTCGATGGCTCCCTCCCCCAGCACCCTCGGGTAGTCCTTCGCGAAGGTGCGCAGCCCCTCGGGGCAGGTGAACACCACCCGCTTGGCCCCAGTGCGCTTGATGGCCTCCACGTTGAGGCGTGCCAGCTCGGCGAAGGCGGTCCCCGTTTGTCCGGACCACACCAGGTCGTGGCCGCAGCACCGCTCGTCGGGCATGACGACCGGGGTGATGCCCGCGGCGTTGAGGACGCGCACGGTGCTCTTGAGGGCGCCCTGGGGGTGCACGTCCACGTCCCACAGCACGGGCTCGAAGTAGGGGAGGCACCCAGTGAAGTAGAGGAGGTCTCCCTTCTCCGCCACCTGGATGTCGTCATCTACCCAGTCCAGTCTGCCAGGCTGGTCCACTTCCTCGTTGGCCATGATGCCCGCCAGGGCGTGGAACACGCCCCCGTGGGCACAGCGGTCGCAGGCAGAGGGCTCCACGTCCCGGGCCCTTCGGACGAACTCCAGGAAGTCCACCCCCGAGGGGCAACGATGGCTGCAGAGGCCGCAGGTTATGCAGTACCAGAGGCCCTTATCCGCCTCCAGCTCCTCGGGTAGGTCCCGAAGCGCCTCCTCGACTATCAGCATGGGCGAGTAGGCCACCTCCATCCTGGTGATGGGGCAGGTGGCCTCGCACTTGCCGCACTCAAGGCAGTACATGACCCCCGTCTCGTCCACCAGGTCGGCCAGATTTCCAGGCGCCTCTCCGGGCTTGGCCCTCCTGGCCTTGCTCTCCCTCATGGGGTTGGGTCCCAGCCCCTTGATGTGAGCCACGAAGTCGGTCATCACCTGGCCGAAGCGCTGGCCCTCGGCGGCGGAGATCCACTCCAGGTGGACCCTCCCGTCCATGCCCAGGGGCTTCAGGGCCTCCTTCGTGGCGGCGATGTTCCTCTCCGCCTGCTCGTTGCCGGAGATGTAATGGCAGTCGCCTATGTGACAGCCGGTGACCAGGACCCCGTCGGCCCCCATCTCCAGGGCCCGCACGATGTGGCCCATCTCCACGCGGCCAGAGCACATGACCCGGAGGATGCGCACGTTCGGGGGGTACTGGACGCGGCTCACCCCCGCCAGGTCGGCACCGGCGTACGAGCACCAGTTGCAGCAGAGGGCCACGATCTCGGGCTCGAAGTCGGGCATTCAGCTCACCCCCCGGAGGAGCGCCTCCAGCATGGCGTCTATCTGGTCGTCGGTGAAGTGCCTCATGGAGATGGCCTTGGTGGGGCAGGCGACGGCGCACTTGCCACAGCCCTTGCAGAGGACCTCGTTGACCTGGGACACCCAGATGCCCGGGGAGGTCTCGACCAGCTCGGGGGCGCCGTACTCGCACACGCCCACGCAGCGGCCACATCCGCGGCACAGCTCGGGGT
>JABAHP010000343.1_pt3 | contig 26649 bp, 26 predicted proteins | sample 7062081 | NCBI WGS metagenome assembly JABAHP01 (sample SAMN14534357, study PRJNA622989) | marine sediment metagenome | biome: marine biome [ENVO:00000428]; feature: marine pelagic biome [ENVO:01000023]; material: deep marine sediment [ENVO:00002113] | place: India: Gulf of Kutch | collected...
GAGATAATCACGGCCAATGACAGAGAGGGCCTTGTGATCAAGACCGGTAAAGATGCTGTACTGATCGACGAGATTCAAATGGAAGGCAAAAAGCGTCTCCCCTGCTGCGATTATATGCGCGGCTGCCCCATCAAGGAAGGACACTTCCTCACATAGGCGCAACTCGGCTATTTTGCAGGAGTTGCAAATGGATCAACAAATTATCGTCAACGCCGATCTGCATGAAACGCGGATTGCCGTTATGGAGAACGGCAAGCTGGTGGAGCTTCTGGTTGAAAGGCCTGACGAGGAACGTAATGTCGGAGCGATTTACAAGGGGAAAGTTGTAGCGGTTTTGCCCGGTATGCAGGCGGCCTTTGTGGAACTGGGGCTGGACCGTACCGCCTTTTTGCATATTTCCGATGTCGGCTTCGACTCGAGCGCATCATCCCGTTACGATTTCGATCTGATGGAGGATGAGGACGGCGCCGGCGGGCCGGAGCTTATCCGCAAGCACAGAGGCACACCGATCGAGAAGCTGATCAAAAAGGATCAGGATATCCTGGTGCAGGTCATCAAGGAACCCCTGGGACAAAAAGGCGCACGAATTTCCACCTCACTATCACTGCCGGGCAGATTTATCGTACTGGTTCCGAATGAGCGACATGTGCGCGTTTCCCGCAAAATCACAAACTGGAATGAACGCAAGCGACTGCGTAAAGTGCTCTTCGATCTCAAACCCGACGGTTTCGGGGTAATCATCAGGACTGAGGCTGAGAAACAGCCGGAGAAGATCCTGAGGAAAGACCTCAAGAGACTGCTCAAGTTCTGGAACCGGATTACATCGAAATATGAGAAGAATAAGCCGCCCCAGCTTTTACACAAGGAGGTGGGCATAACCTCCTCCATAATCCGGGACTATTTCTCCGAGGAGACTACCAAGCTGGTGGTTGATTCCAAGGACACCTATAAGAAGATTATGTCCTATGTTCGCGGTGTTGCCCCTCACCTTAAGGATAGGGTCGAATTTTACCAGGGCAACATCCCTATTTTCGATGTCTATGGTATTGAGCAGGAAATCGATAAGATGCTCGAGCGCAAAGTCTGGATCAAGAAGGGGGCCTACCTGATTATCGATCAGACCGAGGCGATGGTTACCATCGATGTCAATACCGGCAGATTTGTGGGCTCCAAGGATCAGGAAAATACAATTTTGAAGGTGAACATGGAATCGGCTCGTGAAATCGCCCGGCAGATTCGCCTGCGCGATATCGGCGGCCTGATAATTATCGATTTTATCGATATGTACAACCGTGAAAACCGCAGAAAATTGTATGAGGAGTTCAAGGGCCTTTTCAGGAACGACCGTGCCAAGAACTCTATCCTGCCGGTCTCGGATTTCGGCCTGATCGAGATGACACGCGAGCGCAGCAAACCTTCGCTCTTGCAGGCTTTCTCGATCCCCTGCCCCACCTGCCAGGGACTGGGACGGGTATATTCGCCGGAATCTGTGGTGATGCGGATCGAACGCTGGTTCGCACGTGCGCGCGCCGGATCGAAATACCGGAAATTCAACCTGGTGGTTCATCCCCAGGTGGGTGAAATCTTGAACGGCGACAGGGGACAGAACAAGCTCAAGGATATATGCAAGAAATTCCGCTTCAAGATCAATCTTGAGACTGATGATTCGCTTTTCTTCGAAAATTACAGGATTATATCGTTAGACGAGGACATGGACATCACCGAGATGTTCAAGACCAAGGCGGAACGCGCCTCTGATGAATTGCACGAGAACGGCACATGATCCGCAATTAATGGTACCCCATCCGCGCAAGGGGTGGGATTTCATTGTGTAGAGAACTTAGCAGAATAATCGGCTCGTAAAGCAGGGTCTTGGCCCCGATGAAATCGGGGGGTGTGACCCTGCGCCAGGCTGATTAGAAGGCATTTGCGTTGGGTCACAATCCGCCTGCGGCGAATAAAGGCCCAACGCTACGCAATAATCTCTTGAGCCATATGATTCAATGAACTTTGAGATTCTCACGCTCGTCCTCGGCCAAGGCCGGAACTCCCTCAGAATGACGTGCACTGGGTTTCTTTTCCATACCAGGACTTCTTTAACAAGCATCTCAAGTGAATGACCACCCATGCGCCGTGAAATTGCAAAAAAAACGGCGGTGACAATCACCGCCGTTTTCTATAATTCTCATTTATATTAGAAGAACCACTTATAGTCGAGACGCCTGTAATCCTGGATCTCGGCCTCATCCAGAAGTTGCTGGGCATACTCCTGAGTTGTCTCCTGCACCTTCTGGCTCCACAGATTCTTGTAGATGGTCTCACGGTTCATATCAAACTGGTCCGGATTGAACACCCGCCCGGTAAACATGATCACCGCCACACCATTATTGGTATAAACCGGTTCAGACAGCCTGTTTTGATTATTCATGCTGAAAACCGCACCCATAAACTGCGGATCGGAGAAACGCGGATCCTGGCGCACATCACGGCGTGTAAAAAACTCGGTCTGAATATATTCCCCGCCATGTTTCTCGCTGGCGGTCTTGAGATCAAGAGTCTTCTCGGCCTCATCATAAATCAGCGTGGCAATGCTGTCCGCCTTGTCCAGGAGCACCTTCCGGCGGTAATCTGTCAACGCAAACCTGTGAGCCTCCTCCAAAGGCAAAATCCGCTCCGGCAGACGCTCCTTCACCCGGGCGATAATAAATTTGTAAGTATTCTGATCGAGATTGGCCACCATTATAACATCAGAGATTTTTCCCACCCTGTGTTCAAAAGCGAACTCGTTGGCTTCCTCGGCTGTGCCAAGCTTTCCAGCGGTGGTACCTTCGAAGAACTGACCTGTTTCCAGTATTTCCTTGTTATACTTCGAGGCTATTTCCTCGAAGGTGGATTCCTTCAGCTCCTCTTTAAATGTATTGGCACGCGCGCTGTACTGCGAGAAGGTGTCCCCCGAGGGCCTGATCTTCTTCACAATCTGAGAAAGCTTGACTTCCTCCACGCCTTCCTCAGTGGTACGCTTGCCGTAACATTTGAGAATGTGCCATCCTGCAAAAGTCTTGACCGGCTCCTGTGTGATTTCTCCCGAGTCCAGGGCGAATGCGGCGCTGTCGAACTCCGGCGAGTACCGTCCCCTCTGAACCCAGCCGATATCTCCCCTGGTCTGCTGGGAACGGGTGTCATCGGAAACAATCGCCGCCAGCATCGGAAAAATATCTTCCTCCGCCTCGGTGGCCTGCTGAATCCAGATTTTCAGGTCGGAAATATCGCTTGAATCGGACGCACTCGGATAGACATCAAAAGCAACATATTCAAGATTCGCCTGGGCATCACGCTTGTATTCTTCCTTGTGCTCGTTGTAGAACTCTATCACGGCCAGGGAATCTATAAATGGTGGAGGATCCTCAACCAGACGAGTACTCACGAAGGCATAATCGATCTTCATCTGTTCGTTGGAACGCTTGAACTCTCGCATCAATTCCTCAGGCGTGATCTGGATTGTGGAGCGCAGGAGCTCGTTCCATTGGTAACGCAAGATATTGGGTTCCTCCTGCTGTTCTATATAAGCAACCTGATTGGCAAAATTTGGATCAGCCAGGAACTCACGGTATTTCTGGATATCAAAGCGTCCCTCGGTCTGGAAAGCCTGCTCACTCCAGAGATAACGCGGCGGATAATTATAAAGATACTCGAATAATTCCCTGTCGGAAACAGTCAGCCCGAGGTCCTGTATATGCTGACGCAGCACTATATCCATGATCATCTGCTCCCAGGCGCTCTGACGAATCTGAACGACTACATCCCAGTCCAGATGAATTCTGCCGTTTTGATTGAGCTGCATGGTGAAATTATTCAGATAATTATCATATATTTGAGGATCTATCTCTTCGCCGTTAACCTCAGCGATGTATCCCTTAGCCTGAGAACCCTGGCCAATATCCATGCCCCACGCGAATATGATTGATCCTATAAATGCAATGACAACAAAGATCAGAAAGGCCTTGCTGAAATTGCGCAACTCTTGCATCATAATGAATTTCTCCTTTGCTTTTATATCAAATTTTTAATATATCAATGGCTGAATCTAATGCAAGCTATTTTTGTTATACTAAACTAACATCGAAAAGATCGAAACTGTGTAATATATATGATGGGTGTATCGGAATCAAGAAACAGGACTTGCAGGCTGGTATTGGCTTTACTGCTGATATTTTCTGTTCCCCTGCAGGCCGAGTATCTCTGGCCGCTGCCGGCCTCGAAAGAACTGACCTCCCATTTCTGCGCTTTCCGGGGCGGACATTATCACGCCGGGATTGACATAAGAACATTCGGCAAAACCGGTTATAATGTTGTGGCAGTTGAGGATGGCTACCTGTGGAGAGTGGCCTCCAACTGGTGGGGGTACGGCAATGTTGTATATCTGAAGCTGGATGACGGCAATATCGCTGTCTATGGGCATCTCCTGGAATTCACACCCGAAGTAGAAAAATATGTGCGGGATAATCAGTTGCATGAAGGACGATTCAAGGTCAATCTGTTTCCCGAGAAAGACCGCTTCCGCTTCCGAAAGGGCGATCTGGTAGGAAAAACCGGCCAGAGTGGCTCCGGGCCGCCGCACCTGCATTTCGAGATCCGAAACGCCGATAACCAGCCCATGAACCCCCTGCCCTTCTATCCCGACCTCAGGGACGGCTATAAACCGCGCTATGAAGAGATTACTTTCCGTCCGCTGGATTCGGATTCCTATATCGAGGGCAGAGCGCGTCCCTATTCAATCGATTTTCAATATAATCGAGCTGATAATAACTATATCCTGAATAAAGTGCCTTCACTGCGGGGTGAAATAGGAATCGAGGTAAAGGTTGCAGACAGGCGAAGCGGGACTGATCGCAAATATAATGTCGCAGGACTCAAATTTTATTTGAATGATGAGCTCGTATTCGAGACCGAATATGATACGTTATCGTTTAATACCTGGGGTTCGGTTGATCTTGATTATAACCATTACCAGAGAATAAAAAACAAAAGCTATTATCACAACCTGTATTATCCCGAGGGCCGCAAATCCTCGCAGCAGAATCCTGATGATTCATGCCGGACATGCAAAGCAGTTCCGATTGATCATTACACCAAGTTGGGAATATATAATGCCAGAATTATCGCTTATGACAGAAATGGCAATGAGCGCGAGGCAAGATTTCAAATAAATATTATTCCTAATATCGATCTCAATGCCTATGTCGATGGGCTTGGAAAAGTCCGCGGCAATATCGAGGGGCCAATTGCATTTACCATCCAGAATAATGCGCCATTTTATGCGAATCTCGAGATATTCGATCCGGCTACCGGAACGTTTTCCGATGCCGGTCAGCTGATGGCCGGGAGTGGTATGGAGGAAATTCCGCATATCAAATTGAGCGAATTTAAAGAGAGAGCTCATTCGATATCTGCTGAATATGCGCTTCTAAAAATCAATTTTATCTCAGAAAATCAGAAAATCGGNNACTCTGGTCGCAGAAGTCGATTTCATAGAGGATTTGGATTTTATAAGCTCAGAGCCTTTAATAAGTATCGATCCTAAAAAGCTGTATGATTTTCTTATACAAAATGATTTCCGGGCCAACTTCCTGCAGCCGATTGAAAGCGGCGACAGAGTGACCTTCCGCCCCCAATTAATCGAACCATTAAAAGAATTCGCTTATGGCGAGGATTTTCAGAATCTGCCGGCCATTCTTGCTCTGGAAAGACTGAAACAGCAGAATCATTATCTGCATGAGTGGCACAAAGTCTCAGAGATAGATAAGCATGGATTCGAATTGAGCATCCCCAAGGGGACCCCCGGTAGCAACATATTTTTCAAGCTTGAAACTTCCGGTTCGAGTCCTGCGACAGAAATCAAAATAAAACCCGATGACAGGATCATCTTTGAGGGTATGGAGATTAAAGCGCCTGTACCCTCAGGATATTCGCTGGAAAAAACTGCGTTATACGGAATCTCACGAGGCGGCGATCCCAGTTTTGCGGGAAACAACCTGGATAGCGCAGGATATATATTGGCTAATGTCAAATCATTCGGGACATATAGGATAATGGTCGACTCTGTGCCACCAAAGATCAACAGTATCCGTCCCTGGGATAATTCTAACGTAAATACTGCCCGACCAAGCATACGATTTTTTATGGATGATGAGTTGTCGGGTTTTGATTCGGATACATTGTTAACTGTGACTCTAGACGGTGACTTTCAGATTTGTGAATATGATATTGACCGTAAAATTGTCTATATACATCTAACCGAGGATCTGGCGCCGGGGAGGCATGATCTGGTGATCACCGCCCGGGACAGGCTTGGAAATACTACTGTAAAAAGCTCCAGTTTTACGTATTAGGGGCTTCGAAAAAATAGGCTTTTTTGATCTCTACAATTGTATATATTAGCAGGAGACCTGAGGGAGAGCGATGATACCGATCAGAGATGACAACCCAACCAGAATCACGCCTTATTTTACTATAGCATTGATAGTAATCAATTGTCTGGTATTTATTTATGAGTTCGCTCAGGGAACCCAGGGTTTCCGTGAGTTCACTTTCAAATACGGCCTTATCCCGGCGGAACTGATGCAGGGACGCGATCTTACGCCTCCAGAGTACAGTCATCTGGCCTCCTCGCCATACCTGAACCTGTTTACCAGCATGTTCATGCACGGCGGGATAATTCATCTGGGCGGAAATATGCTCTACCTCTGGATTTTCGGAAATAACATCGAGGATGTGCTGGGTCACTTCAAGTTCATATTGTTCTACATACTCTCCGGTCTGGCGGCGACACTGGCATTTGCATTTGTAAATCCGAATTCCGAAATTCCTCTGGTCGGCGCATCAGGGGCGATTGCGGGAATTCTGGGAGCCTATATGGTCAGGTTCCCGCATGCCAGGGTATACACCCTGGTCTGGATTTTTATATTTATCAGGGTTGTCGCGCTTCCTGCAGTGTTCTTATTGGGCTTCTGGTTCCTGCTGCAGGTCATAAACAGTTCCTCCACTTTATCGGGCGGGGTGGCATGGTTCGCACATATTGGAGGATTCGTCTTTGGAGCTGGAGTTTTCTGGATATTCGGACTACGATATAGAAGAAGGCGATGGTATGAAGAAACTTAGGATTCCAATAATCACAATCATATTGCTCCTGGGCATTGTAATGTCCGCCGAAACACAAATCGATGAGGGCAAATCGGATGTTCTCTATCAGAAAGCCCGCGATCTGGTTTACCAGCGCAAATATGCCGAGGCTATTGATACGTTGAAAGCGGCTTTTTCCTACGATCCCGGAAATCGTCGGGCCCTGATGCTTATGGGTGATGTCTATCTCAAGATGGGCAATCTGCCGGGAGCGGAACAGGCTTTCAATCAGCTCATACAGGTCGATCCGCATCGACCCCAGGGCTATGTCAAAATGGCCGAGCTTTACTGGCACTGGGAAAGGTATAATGAGGCCATGGAATTCCTGCGCACCGCCAGCAGGCTTTCAAAGCCGCCGGATGCTGATGTATATTTTTGGAAAGGGCATATCTTCAGAAGTATTGAGCAGTTTGGTAAAGCTGACTCCATAATATTAGAGGGACTCGAGTACTATCCGGACAATCCAATGCTTCTCGCCGATTATGCGGCTACCCAGATAGTGCAGGGTGATTCGCTGGAAGCAGGTAAATACATAGACAGCGCCTATCAGCTTGATTCGAATTCGGTCTATGTGGTCAATACCATGGTCAGCTACCAGATTTTCAAGAACAATCTCGAGGCGGCTTCGAATTATCTTGAACGGGCTACCGCTCTTGATCCCGATGATCCCTTTACCCGCAGCAATTTGCTGGCTTATTCCAATCTCTACAGAGACGAGAAAATCACTCACTATTTTATCGAGGGAAATAAGGCGTTCGAGAAATCCCTCTATAGAAAAGCCAGAGAAAACTACAGGAAAGCGCTGGAGGAAGATTCATTATTTTTTGAGGCAATGGTAAACCTTGCTTACACCAATATCCATCTGGGCGATCTTGACCGGGCGGTTGAACTGTTCGAAAAAGCGGCACGCATGAACCAGAATTATGCAAGCGTTTATATCGGCTGGGCCGATGCTCTGCTGGGACTGAACCGTTTTGACGAGGCTCTCGAGAAATATGAAAGGGCGATCGCGCTCGAACCTGAAAACCAGGAATACAAACAGATTTATAACGACGTAGTTCAAGCCTTAGAAGAATTGGAACAGCAAAGTGAGTAAGGCCGACTTCATACATTTGCATAACCATACCCAGTATTCTCTTCTGGATGGCGCCTGTCATATCGATAAATTCCTGGAGCGCGCCAGAGAACTCAACTTCCCGGCACTGGCTATCACCGACCATGGCAATATGTTTGGTGCGATCGAGTTTTATAAAAAAGCCCGAAATAAGGAAATCAAGCCGATTATCGGGTGCGAGATCTATGTCGCACCGCAGGATAGATCCAAAAAGGAACCTATGCCAGGAGAGCCGGATGGTGGATACCATTTGATCCTGCTGGCCAAAAACAACACAGGCTACAAGAATTTAATTAAGTTGGTTTCGGCCGGTTATCTCGAGGGATTTTATCGCAAACCGCGAGTGGATAAGGAACTGCTTCGGAGGTACAGTGAGGGGCTGATCGCTACCTCCGCCTGTCTGCAGGGTGAAATCTCGAGGAAAATTGCAAACAACGATTTCAAGAAAGCTGAAGAAATCGCAAAAGAATATGCCGACATATTCGGCCGGGAAAATTTTTACCTGGAAATTCAGGATCACGGAATCGATAAGGAAAAGAAGGATAAAGCCGCCTTAACCAAGATCGCCAGGAAACTGGGGATAGGACTGGTTGCCACCAACGACTGCCATTACCTGCATCGGGAGGACCATAACGCCCACGAAGCCCTTTTGTGCATTCAGACCGGCAAATCTCTTGAAGATACCGACAGGATGAGCTATGCCACAGATCAGATCTATGTTAAATCTGCTGATGAGATGAAGGCCCTTTTCGCAGATACGCCTGAGGCAATCGAAAACACACTCAAGATAGCCGAGCAATGCAACGTCGAGATCGAGATAGGCAGGCTGATGATCCCCAAGTTTGAACTGCCGGAGAACTTCGATAATTCCGAAGACTATGTCCGCCATCTTTGCGAAAAGGGGCTCAAGAAGCTCTATTCTAACCCGGGAGATAAAATCTATGAGCGGCTGAACTATGAGCTGGATGTAATCAAGAAGATGGGCTTTTCAGGATATTTCCTGATCGTGAAGGACTTCATCGACTACGCCCGCTCACAGGATATTCCGGTGGGGCCGGGACGCGGTTCGGCTGCCGGGAGCCTGGTTTCGTATACGCTCGGGATTACCACAATAGATCCGTTGAAGTATGATCTCCTCTTCGAGCGCTTTCTAAATCCCGAGCGTGTGAGTATGCCCGACATCGACATAGACTTCTCCGACCGCGGTCGGGACAAGGTGATTGACTATGTAACTCACAAATATGGCCAGGATAATGTGGCACAGATTATCACATTCGGCACTCTGGCCGCCCGGGGAGTAGTACGTGATGTGGGACGGGTGATGGGGATTCCTTATGCGGAAGTGGACAAAATCGCTAAGATGATCCCCTTCAAAGTCGGGCAGACAATAACAGGGGCTATGGAGGAAGAGCCTGACATTGGACGTCTGGCCAAGACCGATGAAAAAGTCCGCACACTACTGGAATACTCCCAGACCCTGGAGGGATTGGCGAGGCATGCCTCCACTCACGCCGCTGGAGTGGTGATCGCACCGGAGCCGCTGGTGGAACATGTTCCACTCTTCAAGAGCAACAAGGACGAAATCACCACCCAGTACGATATGAAAGGTGTCGAGGATATCGGCCTTTTGAAAATGGATTTCCTGGGGCTGAGGACGTTGACTGTTATTGCCGATACGGTCCAGATGATCAAAGAGAAACACGGGTTGGATATTGATCTGGACAAAGTCCCTCTGGACGACGAAAAAGTATACGAGCTTTTTGGCAGTGGCAATACAATCGGGATCTTCCAGTTTGAATCATCCGGTATGCAGGACTATTTGAAGAAGCTTCATCCCGAATCCCTGGATGATCTGGCGGCCATGAACGCTCTTTATCGTCCCGGGCCGCTGGATTCCGGAATGATCAACGTATATATCGACCGCAAGCAGGGGCGAGAAAAAATCGAATACCTGCATCCCGATATGGAGCCGATTCTCAAGAACACATTCGGCGTGATTGTATTCCAGGAGCAGGTTCTGCAGCTGGCCTCAAGGCTTGCCAGTTTCAGCCTTGGAAAGGCCGATATTCTCAGAAAGGCGATGGGCAAGAAGATTGCGAAGTTGATGGCGCAGATGAAGAAGGATTTTATCAACGGCTGCGTGGAGAACGGTATCACGAAGAAGATGGCCAAAGAGATATTTCATCAGATTGAGACCTTTGCCCGGTACGGCTTCAATAAGTCGCATTCAGTCGGTTATGCTTATCTGGCTTATCAAACTGCATATTTGAAGGCGCACTATCCCAGGGAATTCATGGCGGCCTTGATGACATCTGAGATGGGCAATACAGATCGAATCATAATCCTGAAGGAAGAATGCCGTAATATGGAAATTGAAATCCTCCCGCCCGATATCAATCGCAGTTACGCCAATTTCAACGTCGAGGGGGATTCAATCCGGTTTGGACTGGCAGCTATCAAGAATGTGGGTATGAGCGCGGTTTTGAAGATTATCGAGGAACGTGAAGCAAATGGAGAATTCAAGACTATTTTTGATTTCACTTCACGCTGCGACCTTTCCTCGATAAACAAGCGTATGATTGAGTCGATGGTGATGGCGGGGGCTTTCGATTCTGCGGGTAATGATCGCGGCTTGCTTTATGTTAGTGTTGAGGATGCGGTCTCATTTGGCCAATCAGTGCAGATCGATCGTCTCAAGGGACAGACCTCGCTTTTTGGGGAAGCCGAAAATAACACACTTCCTCATCCGGAGCCCAGAATTTCGGAGGACGGCAGTTGGAGCCGCTCCAAAGTCTTATCGATGGAACGGGCGTCGCTGGGATTTTATATATCCGGCCATCCAATGGAGAAATATCGCCCCCAGCTCAAGCTCTTTGCCACAACAAACTCGGAGAAGATGAATGAGATGCCGGATGGCGTGCAGGCCTCTCTGGGAGGAATTATTACCCGGCTAAAAATTAACACCGACAAGCGTGGGCGGCATATGGGATTTGTGGGAGTGGAAGATTTTTATGGGAGCTTCGAAGCCATAGTCTTTTCCGATCCATTCGAGAAATACAAAAAACTCCTGATTAATAACAATATGCTGCTCTTCACCGGACGTATAAGTAAACGGGAAGAGGAAAAGGCCAAATTGATCGTAAATGAGATCAAGCCGCTCGAGTCGCTCTCGGAAAAGTCCAATTTGCTTTTGAAGTTAACTGTCTCCGGAAGAAGGATTAAGAAAGTCGAGGAAATCAAAAACATCCTGGATAAATATCCCGGCGACACGAAGGTCATAATTCTATTGAAGAAGAATGATGTCTGGATGGAAATTGAAACGCCGCAACTGGTTAATCCTAACGGCGAATTAATGGAGTCTCTTTCCGAGATTCTGAATTCAGAAAACCTGTCTCTTTCGGCCAATTAAGGGCAGGAACTCAAATCGATTAATAGTGTTAAAGTAGAAAGAATTTGATTTTTTACGATTTTTGTATAGATTGAGGAAAAGTTACATCAGACCGGGAGTGCCCATGAAACTTAGACTTTCGCTAACATTTGGAATTATACTTCTGGCCGGGATATTCGTTCTTGCCCAGGCTGGTGATGAAAAAGAAGACCATGGCGGCGTGACTTATTACGGTTACGAAGAGGGTCTGGAAAAGGCCAAACAGGATTCACTTCACGTTATAGTGTTCTTTGAGACAACCTGGTGTGGATGGTGCAAGAAGATGGACAAGACCACTCTGGTGGACGAAGATGTCGTGGGACTGTTGAAGAACAACTTCGTGCCTGTCAAAGTTGACGGCGACAAGCGCAGACAGCTTACGAGGGATTATGGCGTGCGCGGTTATCCCTCCACCTGGTTTTTGAAGCATGATGGTTCCAGGATAGCTCCTATTCAAGGCTACTGGCCGGCCAAGGATTTTTATCTATTGCTGAAGTACATATCCGAATATGCCTACGAAAAGGAGCAATTCAAGTCCTGGGCAGAAAAACATATGAATGATAAGGGCTAAGACAAGAATTGGCCATTCTATAAATCTGGAAAAACTGCCCGAAATATGGGCAGTTTTTTTATTTTATTAACAGCCTGATTCAATCTCATCTATGGATAACATCCTGATGGGCCCAAAATACTTGCATTGACGCTGCTTTGTTATTAAATTCCTCAATTAATTTCCTCAAAACCAGGAAGCGAGGATCAGGATGAATAAGATATTGACATTTACATTTGCTGTTAGCCTTTTAGTTTTGACTATCCACTGCGGAGGACCTGAAGAGGAACAACCCGAAGTTCAGGAACAGGCTCTCGATTCAGCGACATATGCCGAAATGAGCGACACCTCTGATATGCTGATTGTGGAATATATGACCCCGCAGGAACTCGAGGAGAACTATGAAAATATCGTAATTGCTGAGGCGCCAGACTTCACGATTTATGATCTCAATCAGAACCCGATAAAACTCGAGGATTTTGAGGGATATGTGCTGCTTTTGAATTTCTGGTCGATGGATGCCCCGATATCGAAGCGTCTTTTCCCAACGCTTTCTGAGATTCAAAACGAGTTTCGCGAAGATAAATTTACTGTACTTGGGATTTGCATCGATCGCAGACCGATCAATGCCATACAGCAAGCGGCCGATTTTAACCGTCTTACCTATACGGTGGCATTTCCCGGCAGTAATGACATCTACAGCAATTATGCGGTTACCGGCCCGGGCAAATCGGTGCTTATAGACAGCAGGGGCAACATTGTCGGTGATTTTTATGGTGATCCGGGGGTCGACAAGCTGAAACGCGTGATCCGTCTATTTTTAAATTTTTGATCNNNNTTTAAGCGAGTTTTACAGAAATTGAAAGATCGAAGAATTAGTCCAAAAAAGCTGCTTCTGGCAGCGATTTTATCAGTTATGACGATATCCTATCCCTTCCTTCCCGCTTATGGAGCGAAATATGCCGGGGAGCCGTTTTACCTTGGAGTGGGAGCCCAGGCACTGGGTATGGGCAGCGCATTTTCGGCAGCAACCTCGGATGTCACCGCGGGTTTCTGGAACCCTGCCGGACTGACCGGAATCTCAGGAAAGCAGGCAGCTTTCATGCACGCAGAGACATTCGGATCTCTGCTGAACCATGACTACATGGCCTTTGCCATGCCGCTGGGAAGCTCCGGAACACGCTTCGGGGGAATCAGCCTGACCAGGCTGGGAGGCGGGGGAGTCAAAATCACCGAATGGGACCTCAACACAAATCGTCCCAGAATCATACGGGAAGAGAGTCATGCCGATTACCAGCTGATCTTCTCCTACGCCCTGAATCAAAAAGAAAATCTTTCGTTCGGAGCAAACGCCAAATTTATCTATCGCGACATTCCAACATCATCGGCCTACGGCCTGGGAGCGGATATCGGGATGAAATATGCCCCATCCGATTTTCTCACTGCAGCAGTCGTGGTAAAGGATTTTACCACCACTCTGCTCTCGTACGATACCGGTACGAAGGAGTCGATCAACCCGACCTTGACCATGGGTTTTATGCTGCACCGTCAATTCGGAAACTGGGAAGCCATGCTGACCGCAGACAGCGATTTCAGGTTCGAGAATCTGCGGGATGCCGCTGAGTTCTGGATGGGTTCCATTTCCGCTGACACTCACTGGGGAGCACAGATTGGATACAAAAATATGCTCTTTGCCCGGGGCGGTATTGATATCGGTCGCATGGCCCTCGGAGGCGGAGTAAAAATCTTGCCATTTCAAATAGATTTCGCTTATCTTAAATATAATGACCTGGATGATTCATTTAGAGTATCAGCCTTGTTTTTCTGGAAATAGAGGAGGAATCGGAAAATGAAAAGGAACCTCTTTGTAATATTCGTTTTGCTTGGAATCTCGATACTGATCACGGCCTGCCAAGAGGACGGTGAATATGCAAACTTTGATGGTAAGGGCGATGTGGATGATTCTACTGCCCCAATCGCCATAGTCAACAATGATACTGTCACTCTAAAAGAATATAACAGAGCGTTGAATAATAACGGATGGCATCGCCAGGAAAATCTGGATACAATGAATTTCAAGAAAGAGGTCCTGAAAGATCATCTGGTATATCGGGCTGCAAAGATTAAGGCGCATGATTATCCCCTCGAAATAGATGAAGATATACAAGCTCGCCTGGATGATCATCTCCATGGTCTTCTGAGGAAGATGCTTTTCGAAAAAAAGGTCGAGTCACATATAGAGGTGACTGATGAGGAGGTGGAGGAGTATTATAACCAGAATCTCGGCCGCTTTTACCGTGCCCTGCAGGCCGAGCTGGAACAGATTTATTTCACCACCGACCCCAGGCTGCTAATGCGAAAGGGCCTGATCGATTCGTCAGCCAGCGAGGAGGATATAGACTCCCTAAGCCGCGAACGAGCATATGAAGTTTATAGCAGGCTTCTGGGAGGGCAAAGTTTTGAGAAGATGGCCCGGGCTTTCTCCGATGATAAGGCTTCTGCTGAAAGAGGCGGACTTTTCAAATCTGTCCGAGAAGGAGAATTAGAACCGGCTTTGGATTCAGTTATTTTCAGTATCGACACCGGCCAGATTTCAGAGCCTATAAAATCGAGCTATGGATATCATATATTGAGAGTTCCGAAAAGGATTGGCGATGATTATGCCCCCCTCGATTCAAACCTGAAGGAATTTTTGCAGGATGAGCTGGTTTCGGCCAAAACTCGCGCGGAGGCGGCAAGATATTTTGACAGTCTTGTCGCTGTCTCGGACATAAAGTATAATATGGAATTCATTGAAGGCAGCCAGGAGATGAATGATGATGACTGGATTATAGTCATGAATCAGACCGATACCGTTTATTATCCGGAATATATAAAATGGCGCGACAATGAATTAAGGAAAGATCCCAGAATTCAAGAAAATATGCAATTCAGGCGGGAACTTATCGGTCAGATTGCCAGCAACTGGATGCTGATTTTTGAGGCGTGGAAGCAGGGCTATCAAGAATCTGAGGAATATATAAAGGCCAAAAACGACTTTATATATCAGGAAAAACTCAACAAGTTGATGTCACAGCGTTTCGGAGAGGAGTACGAGCCAACCGATTCACAGATTGTTGCTTATTACGAAGCCCATAAGGCGGAATTTGCAGAGGATGAAATGATCAGTATCCAGCAGGTGATATTGAACGACTTAGAAACTGCAAACCAGGTGAAAGCCAAGCTCGACGATGGAGCTAATTTCTATGAAACTGCTTTGGAATACCAGCCCGGCGAGGTGGATGAGATCAGGGATATGGCAATCAACCTGGGATGGATTTCAAGAAACGATATCTCACCTGAATTTTTCGATAAGATATATCCGCTGGAAGTGGGTGAAATCTCACAACCCATAAAAACTGACTGGGGCTACCATATTGTGCATGTGAAGGGCAAAAAGGGCGTCAAGCCACTGGAAACTGTCCGGATTGAAATTAAAAAGAGGCTTATAAATAATTATAAGGACAGCATGGAAGCCCAGTGGGCAGGACGTATGATGGAAGGAATAGAGGTTAAGGTGGACCAGGAGCTTTTTGACAAGTTCATCTTCAACAAGGAATGGCTGCCAAAACCTGACTTCTCAAAGCTTGCTCCAGGGTATTAATCAGAATGAAGCGAGACGATCTCCTCTCAGATGCTCCTGCAAAGAAGGAGATTTCGTACAACGAAGAGGTGATGCGGAAGGCGGTACATGTCTTCAGCATCATCATTCCAGTCTGCTATCTATTTCTTCCCCGGTCCGTCATGCTGATAGTTTTGCTGGTTGCCAGTTCAGTTGCAATCAGTATCGATCTTTCACGCATTACCGGACTGGCATTATGGTCGAAATTCCTGGTCAAGATTTTTGGATGTATGATTCGTCCAAAAGAAAAAGAGGGCTTCACCGGAGCAAGCTACATCCTGAGCACCGACTTTCTGGTCATACTGCTTTTTGACAAGCCTGTGGCGATTGCGGCAATAGCTTATATCGCATTGGGCGACACGGCCGCTGCCATGGTGGGACGGCGCTGGGGGGTTCACAGGTACGGCAACAAATCAATCGAGGGCTCGCTTGGCTTTTTCATCATTACTGCAGGGGCCGGAATCGGATTTCATTATCTCTATCCGGGAGCACTGCCGATCGTTGCGGCGGTGGCTGGAGCGGCGGTAGCCACTATTGTGGAAGCCATGACTGTACGCTCTGACGACAATATGACAGTACCGATAGTCTCAGGCCTTTTTATGCAGATTCTGATAGCCTTTATTTGACTTGACAGTCAAGCACCCTCAATCTACCTTAATAGACTAAATTTTAAGAGGAATACAGGAGTTTATTATGAAATATATCGATCTGCGTTCCGATACAGTTACCCGTCCCTCGAATAAAATGCGCAAAGTGATTGCACAGGCTGAAGTCGGTGATGATGTTTTCGGCGATGATCCCACAGTCAACAGACTGCAGGAAAAAGTGGCAGGGTTATTCGGCAAAGAAGCGGCCCTGTATGTGCCCTCGGGCTCTATGGGTAATCTGGTAGCAATCAAAACTCACACCAATCCCGGCGAGGAGGCCATTTTTGAAGAGGACTGCCATTCGCTCAACTATGAGGCCGGCTCCATGGGTGCGGTGGCCGGGCTTGTGTCGCATACATTTCGAGGCAAGCACGGGGTTATGACCCGCGGACAGGTCGAACCATATATAAAGAAAAAATCCCTGCACACGCCGCCCACAACTCTGCTTGCACTGGAAAATACCCATAACCATGCCGGCGGTACCATCTATCCCCTTGAGGAGATCAAGAAGCTGCGGGAGATGGCCGATGAGCATGACCTCAAGATGCATCTTGACGGCGCTCGGATCTGGAACGCCTCCGTGGCTACCGGTATTCCCCTGGACGAATACGGCCGCTATTTTGACTCGATTCAATGCTGTTTTTCCAAGGGATTGGGGGCGCCGATCGGATCGATTGTGATAGGGGACGCTAATTTTATCGAGAAAGCCCGACGTTTCCGTAAGATGTTCGGCGGAGGTATGCGACAGGTGGGAATAATTGCCTCCGCGGCTATTTATGCGCTCGAGAATAATATGTCCCGCATGAGCGAGGATCATGAAAATGCAGATTACCTGGCGAAGAATCTGGCGGAGATAGATGGAATCGATATTGATCTGGATAGTTTGCAGACTAATATAATTATCATGAATATCGCTTCTTCGGGCAGAGAAGTTCCGGATGTGCTCTCGCAACTGAAAGAAATGGGAATACTGGCGGTGCAGTTCGGGGCCACAAAAATCCGCTGTGTTACGCATCTGAATATCAATCGCACGGATATTGAGACGGCTATCGAGAAATTCAAGGCTGTTTTTGAAGATTAGTGCCTGACTTCTTTCTTCCGGCCATCAGATGATAAAAATATACTTGCTTTTTTATTATTATTGGCTATTTTGCCAAATAACCAATAATTCCGAAACGTACTTTGGATGATGGACAGAAAAACAAAAAATCTATTTGAAGCCAGAGCCAAAATTATCAAGGCCCTGGCACATCCAGCCCGGCTTTATATTGTCGACCAGCTTTCACATGGAGAAAAATGTGTCTGTGAGCTGACGGAGATGATCGGTTCAGATGTTTCCACAGTTTCAAAACATCTTGCTGTCCTTAAGAACAGCGGAATTGTTTCAGACGAGAAGCGCGGTACCCAGGTATTTTATTCTCTCAGGGTGCCCTGTGTGCTCAATTTCTTCAGCTGTGTGGAATCGGTCATCAGCTCAAATGCCAGGGATCAATTGTTTCTTCTGAAGGAATGATGAGCCGCGATTGAGCCGGAAATTAATTTGCCATGAGATGGAAATCTGAATGGAAGCCGCTGGTATTGATGGCGGCTGTGTTTCTTGCATTTTTCTACGTACCGTTTAACCTCGCGGGCATTGAGAATGCCATCATGGAGGCTTTGAAGCTGACTCAATGGTATGCCCGCGAACATGTACTTCTTTGCCTTATTCCTGCTTTTTATATTGCGGGCGCAATCGCCGTCTTTGTCAGCCAGGCTTCGGTTATGAAATATCTGGGTGCCAAGGCCAATAAAATTCTATCCTATGGTGTGGCCTCGGTATCCGGTACTATTCTGGCAGTCTGTTCGTGTACAGTCCTGCCGCTTTTTGCAGGCATCTACAAGATGGGTGCGGGAATCGGCCCTGCCACGACTTTTCTTTATTCCGGGCCTGCGATAAATGTCCTGGCAATCATCCTGACTGCCCGGATTCTTGGCCTCGGATTGGGAGTTGCCCGGGCCGTTGGAGCGATTGTCTTCAGCATAATCATAGGACTGATCATGCATCTCATTTTCCGAAACGATCTGAAGGAAAAAGAGAGCGCCCAAATGGCTGTTCCGGAAGCTGGTGACGACCGTTCGTTGCTTCAGAATGGAGTTTATTTCGCTGCAATGGTGGCGATTCTGGTTTTCGCCAACTGGGCCAGGCCGGAGCAGGCCTCAGGATTCTGGTACACAGTTTATTCTTATAAGTGGATTATAACAGGATTGTCGGCGACGGTGCTTGGATTGGTACTGATATTTTGGTTTCATCTAAAATGGTGGAAACTTGCGCTTGTTGCACTTTCGACCCTCTTACTGGCATTCATAGTGCCCCAGGAGCCGATGATACCGTTTGCCGCTGCGGTTATCGGGTTTTCAATCGTAACCGCGACATCAAGTGGAGAATCATCGGAATGGTTCGACCAGACCTGGGGATTTACGAAACAGATATTGCCGCTCTTGTTTGCGGGGGTTTTGATTGCCGGACTTTTGCTGGGCCGTCCCGGTCACGAGGGCCTGATACCATCGGAATGGATCAGTAGCTCGGTGGGCGGCAATTCACTGTGGGCCAACCTGTTTGCCTCGGTCGTGGGAGCCTTTATGTACTTTGCAACACTAACTGAGGTACCGATTCTGCAGGGATTGATCGGAAACGGTATGGGCAAAGGTCCGGCCCTGGCGCTGCTTCTGGCGGGACCGGCATTATCGCTGCCCAATATGCTGGTAATACGATCCGTAATTGGAAATAAAAAGACCGTTGTATTCATAATGCTGGTGATCGTTATGGCAACTGTCTCCGGCTTGATATATGGAAGTCTATTTTAAAGGAGTTTTGATATGAAAAGTATTAAAGTGCTCGGGACCGGCTGTCCGAAATGCAACAAGATGGCCGAATGTGCCGAGGAGGCGGCCAGAGAACTCGGGATCGAGTATGAGCTGCAGAAGGTAACCGATATAGCGGAAATCACCAGCCACGGCGTTATGATGACCCCTGCGTTGGTTGTTGACGGCAAAGTTAAAGTTGTGGGCAAAGTGCCCCCGATAGAAGAATTGAAACAACTTATTGCATAACACCTCAAAGATTGTACGGGAGGATCGATATGTTTGGAAAAGCAGTACTCGCGGTTTTATTATCTCTTTTTCTATTTTCAGTTATGGCCCTGGCTCAATCTGCACCAAAGCAGGAGGAGCTCACTTTACCTCTGGAACAGGATTCGGCAGAGGAGGCGAGTATCGATTCATTGTCCGATGAGAAGAAAGATGCGGAATCGGACAATGATACTAAGGTAATCGCTTATTATTTCCACAGCACCCGTCGATGTGCCACCTGCAGGAAGCTCGAAGAATATTCCAGGGAAGCCATCGAAGAGGGTTTCGAAAATGAGCTTGAGAAAGGGCTGCTGGAGATCAACGCTGTTAATACTGATGAAAAAGAAAACAAGCATTTCATCGACGATTACAAGCTCTATACCAAAGCCCTGATTTTATCGAAAGTTGAAGATGGTAAGGAAGTAGAATGGGTCAATCTTGACAAAATCTGGAAGCTTGTGGGGGATGAAGATAAGTATAAGGCTTATGTCACAAGCGAGGTCAAGGAGTTTTTGGGAGATAATTGATGGAGAGTATTTTCCTCGCTATCGGCACGGCGCTGTGGCTGGGAGTACTGACTTCGGTAAGTCCCTGTCCGCTGGCAACCAATATCGCAGCTATCTCATACATCGGTAAACGAATATCCAGTCCCCGAATGGTGGTAATGTCCGGTATTGTGTATATGCTGGGCAGGATGATCGCTTATCTCGGGCTTGGGATCCTGCTTGTAGCCAGCACCCTTTCAATCCCGGACCTGGCCTGGTTTCTTCAAAAGAATATGAACCAGTTTCTGGGGCCGATCCTGGTAATTGTGGGCATACTGCTTTTGGGGTTTGTCAAATTCAGCTTGCCCGGCGGCGGGATAAGCCAGAAAATGCAGAATCGGGTTGAAAAACTGGGAATCTGGGGCGCCGGGCTACTGGGGATACTCTTCGCGCTCTCCTTCTGCCCCGTCTCGGCGGCGCTTTTTTTCGGCAGCCTGATCCCGCTTTCAGTCAAACATGGCTCAAGTTACATGCTGCCATCGATTTACGGGATCGGTACAGCCTTGCCGGTAATTGTCTTCGCATTTATAATCGGATTTGGAACTCACTACCTCAGCCAGGTTTTTAATAGGATAACGAAGATCGAGCTCTGGGCCAGGAAAATAACAGGACTGATCTTTACACTTGTGGGATTTTATTATATATTGATATATATTTTCAAGGTGCAATTATTTTAAATTCCGGGATTTAAGTTGATGATGCGCGGATTTATGAAAATATTGCAAACAGGGTCAAATTAGTGCCGATAGAATTAATGAGAAACGGATCATAATAGAATCCTCCACAAAAAAAGAATCGGAGGCGATAATAATGGGTAAGAAAAAACGCAAAAAGGCAACCGGCAGTGATCAACAACCGGAGAAAAATCTGCCTTCCGAAAGAAAATCTAAGGACCGTCCAATATTCTTATCGATCATCGGAATCGTAATTCTGGTGATTGCGGCCGTAATCTGGCTAAGTCAGGATTCGAGCAGCCAGGAAGGTCAAGGTGGCCCATCTATATATTTTCCCGAAGATTCATACGATTTCGGGACTATTTCTCAAAAGACACAGGTTTCGCATACCTTTATTGTCAAAAATACAGGCGGCGCACCGCTAAAGCTCATTAAGGCAAAGGGATCGTGAGGCTGCACCGCAGCCGTCCTGACAGAGACGGATATTCCCCCGGGCGGGGAAGGAAAAATCGAAGTGAGTTTCAACAGCGGAGCAAGAAAGGGACATACATCCAAGACTGTCTCAGTAGAATCTAACGATCCTGTTAAACCCAAGACGACATTGAAGATTTCAGCATTTGTAGAGGTGGAATTCGGCTTCGAAACTAATACCCTCAATATGGGCCGGATTCCCAAAGGAGAATCGGACACCAGGAATGCGGTTCTTCTGTTGAAGGATGCATCAAAAACCGATTTGGTTGAAGTCAGTACAAATTCACCGAATATTAATGCCAGGATAATAAATTCAGACAGCGGTGAGGAAGGCCGGATTGAGGTCGAGGTCACGGTAAATGCGAATATGCCTCCGGGCAGGTTGAATGATATGATTACCGCCACGTTGACTGATGAATCCCAGCCGGCAGCCACTCTGAGAGTTGTCGGAAATATTATAGGCAATGTCGAACTGAAGCCGGAAGCAATTCATTTCACAATAGATACTTCACAGGCAGCTGTGGCCGAGCCTTATCAAGAGGTCAGAGTCGTCACCACCAGGGACGCTGCCAGCTTTAATCTGCTGGGCGTTCACGACTCACGGAATCTGCTGACATTTGAAGTCGATACACTGGTTCCCAATAAACAGTACCTGCTAAAAGCCAAACCTAATGAGAATGCCTTGCAGTTGAAGCGAGTCACGTCAGGATTGGTGAAGGTAGAGATAGACGATGCTGAGCAGCCTGAATTAAATCTGAGTTATAGAATTATCCTGCGCAGGCAATAAGGTGTCGATCCCGAAAAGCAGGTTTAAAATACTATTTCTCTGCACAGGCAACTCATGCCGGAGCCAGATGGCCGAGGGCTGGGCGCGTCATCTGTGGGGCGACCAGATAGACCCATATTCTGCTGGAATTGAGACTCACGGCCTTAATCAGAACGCTGTTAAAGTCATGGCTGAGGCAGGTGTGGACATATCCGGGCATGTGTCGAAACATGTAAAGGACTTGATGCACATCGGCTTCGATTATGTTATCACAGTCTGCGATCATGCCAGCGAAAACTGTCCCATATTTCCGGGAAAGGCGATTGTCTTCCACCGGGGGTTCGATGATCCCCCGCGTCTTGCTAAAAATGCAAAATCGGAAGAAGAAGCGCTTGCGCATTATAGAAGGGTGCGGGATGAGATCAGAGATTTTGTGAGGGCGCTTCCGGAGATTTTGAAGCAAAAGGAAAGTAAGCAGGGATGAAAAAACGGTTATCATTTCTGGATAGATTTCTGACTCTATGGATTTTTCTGGCTATGGCTGCGGGTGTTGGTGCCGGTTATTTCTTCCCCAATGTTGCCGGTTTCTGGAATAAATTTAGTGTGGGCACAACAAACATCCCGATTGCAATCGGACTTATTCTGATGATGTATCCTCCGCTTGCCAAAGTGCGCTACGAGGAGCTGGGCAAGGTTTTTCGTAATTTTCGGATACTTGGCTTGAGCCTGGTGCAAAACTGGGTGATCGGCCCGGTTTTGATGTTTGCCCTGGCAATTATCTTCCTGCACAACTATCCGGAGTACATGGTCGGGCTGATTATGATCGGCCTGGCGCGCTGCATCGCCATGGTGATTGTCTGGAATGATCTGGCCGACGGCGATCCCGAGTATGCCGCCGGGCTGGTGGCCTTCAATTCGGTCTTCCAGGTCGTCTTCTATTCGGTCTTTGCCTGGATATTTGTGACCAAGCTCCCTCCCCTCTTTGGACTCTCGGGTGCGGTGGTAAATATAACTATCGGGGAGATAGCCAAAAGTGTCTTCATATATCTGGGAATACCGTTCATTGCCGGTATCATAACCCGCTTCTCTTTGATTGCACTTAAAAGCAAAGAATGGTATCACTCTGAGTTTATACCGAAGATCAGCCCCGTTACTCTCATCGCACTGCTTTTTACTATCATTGTCATGTTCTCGCTCAAAGGCGAATATATAGTCAAGATACCGCTTGATGTGGTCAGGATCGCAGTTCCTCTTCTAATTTATTTCGTGTTTATGTTCCTGATCAGCTTCTTCCTCAGCAAGAGGTTTGGCGCCAATTACAGCCAATCGGTCACGCTCAGCTTTACCGCTGCGTCTAACAATTTCGAACTGGCGATTGCGGTTGCGGTAGCGGTCTTTGGCATCCACTCAGGCGTGGCCTTTGCGGCGGTGATCGGGCCGCTGGTTGAGGTACCGGTATTAATCAGCCTTGTGAACGTCGCCTTCTGGATCAGGCGCAAGTTTTACGGAGATGAGCTTCAGATGTCGCCGAAACAGGTGTATGAGCGGGGCTAAAGGCCTGTAAGATAAATCGTGGTCCACTCAATTTAGTATTAATATATTTCACTGCGTATTGACTTTAAGAGCTCATCAATCTGACTGAGTATGCCATCCCTTTGATCTTCCTTGGCGGTTACATATTGGATTAGTAGCTCCCCGCAATCGACCATCATTTTCGGTATTCCTTTCTCGGGTGACCAGGTACCAGCGAAATAATAAGGCCAGATATAGAACTCATAGTAAACACCATCACCAAGAAGACGCTCTTTTTCAGAATATCTTGTCTTTTTTTTCAAAACCTCCTTCCAGATGTTCACAATCCTCTCAGCAATCTCATTTGGAATAATCGCGGTTTTCCTAGCCACACCAACATTCTCTCTCAAATCGAGAATGGAAACGCTGTCATTAATATCCGTCCAGTTCCAGATACGCTCTTCGGCCACAGCATATTCGAGTTCATAATGGAACCGGTAACCGTTGTCCTCTATTTTTCTCAGGATAACAGCGTATTCAACCCGAAAACTTGGTCGTACCATCATCCATAATGAGGGCCATGGATCCTTTATAAGAGTCTTAAAGACCATTCCATGATAACCATGACCAGAATGATCATACGGTTCTATTGGTGCCATACTTTCAGGGGTGTACTGTGCTTTAGCATCCGGTCTCAGGACTAACATTGAGGCAATTGTTGCAAGCATCAAACAGCAAGCTAAATATATTTTGGGTCGTTTCAATATTCACCTCCCCTGATTTGACGGGGGTTTCTGAATCGGCGCATCTTGAGGCAGCACTCGGATATCAGTTACAAAGAGCGTTAGAGTTTCGGATTCAGCCGTCGCCGTAATCTCTACCGCCGTGGCGGATTCCGGGATGTCCAAATCGCCCATAATTTCAAGATCGAATTCAGAACTATTCATCCTTCCCTGGGGGGGCACCCAAAGCCTTTCACCATCAAATATTATGCCTCTGACTTTGAATGATTCCCGTGAGCGGAAATTCATCAGTTTAGCATTTAATTTACCCGGATCACTAATCCAATCCTCATTTTCCGGCTTTTCTTGGTCCGCGCTCTCGGACCTTTTAATCCATTCCCTCTCAGGTTTTCGACGCAACTCATGCCAGGAAGGATCGTTAATTGTAATCGACGAATCCGGATCACTTACCACCAGCTTCCGACCAACAACTTGACCTTTATCTATGGACACATAGAGTTTTTCCTTTAAAGCCGAGATAAATCCCAATGAAATGGGATTAATGGGCTTTCCTGCGGGAACTTGCAGTACACCTGAATACCAGGATGCCAGCAGGGGTTTCTTTGAACCCGGGAATAGCTTCTCAAAAACTGATTCATCTACAGATTTTAATTTTCCATTGACTTTTCTGTGCTCTTCTCTGGTCATTTCCACAAGATAGAGCCTCTCGCCATCTATTTTCCATGTAGCGACATATCCTCTCCAGCACGCGGTCGAGGTAGGCTCCATCCACTCGGGCTTAGGATTCTCCTCTGTAAAGTATTGCTCTAAAGGAAAAGATGCCAGGTAGCGTTCTTCTCCTTCATAAACAATTCGTTCAGGGATCTGCTCGGTCGTATAGCCCACGGCAGGAAATGCCAGGACACCTACCAGGATGATCAGGATACCCCTCATTATTTCTCCCTTCGGAATATACAAATATAGTTACATATAATCAGACGCTTAATTTGGCCATTCGTTCACATTACAATAATAATCCTGATTTATTCCCGCACCAGGAGGACATTTATCGCCTTGACGATAACCTTTACACTCTCTCCCTCTTTGATTCCAAGGTCCTCGATCGATTCTGTGGTCATAACCGAATTCATCACTGAATCCGCCGGGATTTCGAGGGTAACCTGACCCATAACATCGCCCTTTTTGATTTTGGTGATCTTTCCGTTGATCTGATTTCTTGCGCCGTATTTCATAATTCCTCCATGATAAAAGAATTTGCCTGTATAGAATTAATAGTTAAATTTACCTGCTAATTTGATTAATCTAAAAACAGCTTTTTATTTGCTAATGTCAAGGCAAATGAAGATCACTTTTACCTTAGAAACCCACGATAAATAGAGTTTAGAGAGGTATACTATGGATGATAAACGAGCACTTCTTAAGCACTTTCTGGCGGCGCTGGCATACAGGACACAGAAGGCGCTTCACGGGGCGCCCGAGGATTTTGCCGATTTTCGCGTCGCACCAGGAGTTCGTACACCGCATGAGCTTATCAGCCATATGGACAGTGTTATGGGCTATGCGAGGACATTCTTCATCGGCGGGAAGTACCGCCCGCCGGATATGGCTGTTTTTAATAATGCTGTACTGCATTTTCATGATGTGCTGGCCGATCTGGGACATCATATAGACAAAGGCACCGAACTTCGGGAAATCAAACCGGAGCAGCTTCTTCAGGGGCCTTTTTCAGACGCAATGACACATGCCGGTCAGCTTGCAATGTTACGGCGCCTGGCAGGTAGCCCGGTCCCCTCGGAGAATTTTGTTTATGCAGATATAAGTGCGGATAACCTCGGACCCGATCAGCCGCCTCCCGTACGGCCGGAGTAGTTGGAAACAAGCGTTATATGGTGGATGCCAGATTGAGCCAGGTCATTCTAAGTTCTAAATAGCTGTATTCACTCGGTCGCATTTGAGGTATGCCAGGGACTGAAATTGCAATACCACTTCCATGATCCAGTAAGAGGCAGGGTATCATTCATAACATCATCAGCATAGCCAAATTCACCCTTGAGAAGGCCAATACCGCTGTGGGGTTCCGCGAGCCTGAAAAATATTCCTCGAAACTGACCGTGCCCGGTCCCGCACATGGGGCACATCCTGGGATCATCATAAAACCACGAACCAAACATCTCCGCGATAACCTGGTCCGTAACATATCCGGATACGGAACCGTAAAACAACCGCAATCCGTTATTGATGGTCCAAAACTG
>JABAHP010004752.1_pt3 | contig 26580 bp, 26 predicted proteins | sample 7062081 | NCBI WGS metagenome assembly JABAHP01 (sample SAMN14534357, study PRJNA622989) | marine sediment metagenome | biome: marine biome [ENVO:00000428]; feature: marine pelagic biome [ENVO:01000023]; material: deep marine sediment [ENVO:00002113] | place: India: Gulf of Kutch | collected...
ATCATGAATACTTTTTTTAGTTCCACTGATGATTGCTTTTTTAGCATTTATTACAATGATATATTCACCTAACAAAGCTTTTTTAGCAATCTGACTACAAAATCTACCTAAAATTTTATCTGTTGCATCATACAATTGATATTCAATTCTCATAATGAATCATCTTTAAATAATTAATTCAATAAAATACCTTTACTCCACTTCCATTAGGATTTTGTTCTAATAATTCTTCAATAGTTAAAAGTTTACTCCCAGATGATTCAATTTTTTTTTTTGCTGATTTTGAGTACTCTAAACATGCAATCGTAAGAGTATGATCTAATTCGCCTATCCCTAGAATCTTTCCTGGAATTACTATAGTCTGATTTTTTTTAGTTTTTTTATTAATGCGATATAAATTTGCAATAATTTTGTTCCTTCTTGGACCGCTCAATTTCTTTGAAAGTTTCTTCCATATTTTTATTTTTGTTTTCCACAAATCTCTGATTAGCTTTCTCACATAATAATTTGACGGTCCAGTAATTTTATGAGACACGACTAGCAACCACCTATAAATCTGATCCTTTAAATTTATATTCTTATAATAATTTTGCGATAATTTACGATTCTATTTCAATTTCTCCGAGTTTTGCTACAAACTCATCAATCTTCTCTAAAAAAATACTAAAAGTCTTCTTTATAATAGTCTCAAAAGGAAGAACCCCATCACTTTCAATTGAAAAAATATATGTATTATCTTTCCAAGAAACTTTTATTGCTCCTTCAGGACAATTATCTTGACAAGAATTACAAAGTGTGCAAGTTTTCCAATAATCTTCTAATAATATCGGAGTTTTTTTATTGGAAAAATCATATAATTCTTCAGGACACATTCTTGAAACAAGACACCTGTCTGGACATTTTTCGCATTTAGTATCATCAAAATCTATCTGAGGATAAAATCTATAGAATACATTTGAAACTGCTTGCCATTTGACATGTTGTTTCGCTAAACCTAATACTGCGTAAGCTTCAATAATCACTTTATCATTCTTATCTATTTTTACTATAGGAATATTTGGTTCTACAGGTTTTATTTTTGGATCATTTGAATTTAAATCTCTAGAATATATTTCCATCGGGGTATTAGTTGTGTTTGTAACCTCACATGTTAGAGAAACTTGGCAAAGTGCGCATCCATATCCTCCGCACTCGCACTCTCGAGGCAGTTTATACACTTCTAAATCCGTAGTTAAGGGGATCATGGAAAGCCTATGAGCTATTATCTCATCATATAAAGGAGAATCATTTTTAAGAATAATAACTTCATCTATCGCCATAACAGGTATTTCTGAAATTATAATTCTTCGAATAGCATTTGCCATTTCAATAGAGATATCTTCAACAACAAACTTCAAATTTTGTTTTGTTTTCTCAAGAATTTCGAGACTCATAATTATATAAGAAATTAATTTTAAGATAAAATTCGAATGAATTATAAAATCTATCATTTTAGATAAGTTTTATGGGTCAAAAGAAAAAATAAGAAATTTTTTAATTAGTAAAACTTCAAATATTCATAGGCTTTATTTTGAGGTTGAAAACAATATTTGATTTCTTGGAAATCTTTTCGAAAGTCTGCTACTTCATTTTTAACTTTTTTAGGATCTTTCTTCTCAATTATTAATTTCTTAAAAAATTCGGCAATGTCTTTCATTTCACTTGTACCCATACCAAGCCTTGTAACTTCAGAAGTTCCCATTCTTAAACCACCGGGATTCTGATAATGCCTACCCTGAGCAATGTCATATGGTAGAAGATTACGATTAAGAATAATATTAGCCTCTTCTAATAATTTTTCAATGTCTCCACCTAAACCAATCGTTTTCTCAAATTCAGTAATATCCACCACAATTTGATGAGATTCAGTAAAGCCTTTATGTTCCATTAATACTTTTAATCCATGATCTGAGAGAGCTTCACCAAGTGCCTTAGCATTTTCAATGACATTTTTATGATAATCCTTACCAAATTCTAACATTTCTGCTAATGCAACAGCCAAACCAGCAACATTATGAAGATGATGATTCGATAGTAAAGCGGGAAAAGCACAAGATCTTAAATTTTCAATAAGGTCTTCTCTATTTGATACTAATGTTCCATGTTGAGGACCAGGAAGTGTTTTATGAGTACTTAATGTCATAGCATCTGCTCCTTCTCTTAATGGATCTTGAAAATACCCTGACCCAATCAATCCTGCAACATGCGCAGCATCATAACCGACATATGCCCCAACTTCTTTAGCAACTTCCCCAAGCTCTCTTACGGGGTGGGGAAATAAAAAGACAGAACCACCAAATAGTACTAATTCCGGTTCAAATTGTCTGATAATTTTGGCAGACGCGTCAATATCAAGATTCATTTCATCATTATCGAAAGCTAAATATTCAACATTTAATCCTCTTGTAGTTCCTGCAGTACCAAAAATTTCTCTCCCACTTTTTGCAAACCTAGGACCATGTGATATATGTCCTCCCCGAACAATAGACATACAACACATTTTGCCATTATTATCTGATGTAAATGCATTATACATAACTAAATTCGCTACAACTCCCGATATAGGCCTTACATCAGCATGAATACAATCAAAATATTGCTTAGTAAGCTCCATACATATATCTTCAATTTGATCGATATAAGAGCACCCAGCATAAACTCTCTGTCCACTCCATCCTTCTGCATAACGATGTGAGAAATCAGAAGCACATGCTTCATCAACAGCAGGGCTCGTAACGTTTTCAGACGCTATTAGAGGAATTGATTTTTGGAACCATTCATGATGTTCTAATAAAAGATTTCGGATTTCACTTAGTTTTTTCTTCACATTTAATCAATCCTTTCCATTAATTTTAGACGTTATTTAAATAATAACGTAATAATTTTTTTAAACCTTTTTCAGATTGAGCATTATTTAGGCAAACCTTACTAAAATAATAAAGAACTAGAGAAAGAACTTATTCTTTAGATTCAAGAATTAGTCTAGCTTCAAAAAGGTTTAACTTTTTACCAGCTTTTTGTTTTTCTAAAGCTGTTTCTAGTTGTTCCTTTTTCATTTTTTCTATCATTTGATTCTTTTTTGTTCTTTCATTGAATTTTGCTGTATGTAATTTTCCTGGTCTATATGGTTTCTTACCTTTGTACATCTTTTTACTTTGATTCATTAATTTCAAGTATTGTTCATGATAACGATCAGCTGTTTTTTTGTTTTCAATTAAATCTTCTTCAAGTTTTCGTTTATCTCCTTTTAATTTATCCACATTCTGGAATTCTTCTAGCATTTTAGAATGATTTTCTTGAGATTTATCTGACCATTTGTTTAATTGTTCATATATTTTATTCAGATTGATCTTTACAATTTCAATCTTTCTCTCAATTATGAAAAGATCATTACTTTTTGGTGAAGATAAAGATTCTTGTTTCATAGCTGCTAATTCTCGTATCTTGTCAATTATCGTATTTTCTTCAATAATATCAAGTTTTTCTGTCTCAATTCTTCTCTCAAGATTTTCTATTTTACGTTCTATTTGTTTGATAGAGAATTGTTGTTTAGTATCTTTTGAACCCTTATCCTTTTTTTGCTTATTTTTCTTTTCTTCAATTAAGTTATCGAATAAAGTTTTATATTCAATCTTTTTATCTTTTAGCTGTCTAACTTTGTTATTCCAATAATCTCTCTTCTTTTTGTATTTTTCCTTAGCAATTTTTAACGAATTAGCAATTTCTATCTCAATTTCTTGGAGATCATTAATAAATTTTTTTGTTTTTTGATTTAATTCATCTCTCTTTTGTCGTAAATCTTCAATCTGATACTGAAGATCTCTAAAAGATGTTCGGGAGGTTTGAATGTTCCGGTTTCTTTCTTTACTCATAAATTAATTCATTTAAGAGGATTTTTAAAAAAGATTTGTATAAGAATAATATTATTGAGAGTTGTATATATTTTTTATATTTTTTGTAAATAAATTAATAATTAAAGTAAGGTTTCTTATTAAGAATAAAAGGTAATGATAATCTTGAAATAAAAAAAGACTGTTTTTATTATGAGTTCAGAAATAATTAAGGAAAATGATTTAATCTTTTTAATTCTTGACCAAAAAAGAAGATGGCTGGTTCAAGTGAAATCTGGTGGCTCATTTCACACTCACAGAGGAATAATTGAATTTGACGATATTATTGGTAAAAATTATGGTTCAGTGATTTTTTCAAAGCCATACAATACCCAAGGTTATAAGTTCTTTGTATTAAGACCTTTACCATCTGATTATATTCTTCATATGTCGCGAAAAACTCAAATCATATACCCTGAAGATGCTGGGTTAATTTTAGTTTATTCAGGAATTAGCCCTTCAAGTGTGATTATTGAAGCAGGTTGTGGTTCTGGAGCACTCACATGTATATTAGGTAATTTTGTTCGCCCAAATGGACATATTTACTCATATGATATAAATCAAAAATCAATTAGAAGAGCCACATTAAACGTAGAAAAAGCGGAATTAGAGGATGTAGTTACTATTCAATACGGTGATATTTTAAACGATGATTTTGACCATAAAAACGTAGATGTAATTGTATTAGATATGGCTACTCCTTGGGATGCAATTAAAAAAATCAAGAAATACCTAAAATATAGTGGAACAGTTGTGTCTTTTTCTCCAACTATTGAACAAGTAAAGAAAACAGTCTCGTCAATGAAAGAACAAAAATTCGTTGAAGTAAACACATATGAATTAATTAAAAGAAAAATTCAAGTAAAAGAAAATGCTACACGACCAGAAGTAAGAATGATCGGTCATACAGGATATTTAACATTTGGGAGAAAAATTAACGATATGAAGAATCCATATAGAGAAAAAAAACCAAAATCAAAAGAAATAATCAGTTTTAATGGAATGCCGTTAAAAAGTTAAAATCCTTTTAATTGAGTCCCTGTTTTAAACTCTTTCTTTTTCTTAAACCTTTCTGTTTTAAAAAAATGTTTTTTCTTTTCTGGTAAGATCTCTATATATTTTCTTAGTAAATTCTCAACATAGACTTTCGTAGGTTTACTACTTGTAATTTTGTTTGGTTGAGTTAAATATTCTAATATCTCTTTGTCTGATGCTTTGTAAGATAAACCGAGGTTCTTTAATGGAATATGTACAGAATGTAAAAACCATCCCGATGATTTTTGATCATGAGCCGTTACCTTAAGTATATTTGCTTCTTGCTTTTTTATTTTAATCTCTATAAGTTTTTTTCCAGGACGCACGATTATTGATAGATATTCTGGAACTTTAGATTTGTGATCATGTATTTTTTTAAGGAACGAATCTAACTTTTCACTCATAATTAATTCAATAAGTTACTTGTTGAAAAATAGACAATATTAAAAAGAATAAATTAAAATTCATAATTAAATTTATTATTTAATAGATTTAGCCTATAATCTTTAATATTTAAAGTAAGGCAAAATGAGCTCATTAGAAACTCCACTCAAAGAAAAATACGTATTGAAGAAGAAGTTATGTGTTTTAGGTGGAACTGAAACTTATAAAGATGAGTTCCAAAAAAAAATGAGTTCAAATAGTCTACCCCTCGAAAATAAACGAAATATTGGAGTAAACATAAGTAAGATTGACTTTTTTTTTAAAAAACGTGACAAGTTTGAATTTCTTTTATGGAATATCGATTGTAGGCAACCAAGGTCTTACTTACGTACAATTTTTTATAATGGGGCTGAAGCTATCATCATTTTTATTTCAGAAACAAAAGTAGATCAAATTCTAAAATATTTTACGGAAATACAAGCTCGGATAAATTCAATAACCATTATATTTTGTATTATCCTTGAAAAATATGATAAAGAGGATATAATTGACAAATACTTCAAAAAAGATGATATGATTTCAATTTTAAACTCAAATAACTTTCAGATTATTGAAATATTTGAGGGTATAGAAATCTTAAATCAAATTTGTTCAATTTCATTGAAGAAAACCAAATATAAAGAAGTAGAAAATACTTACTTCATTGATTTTATTCCTTTAAGTCTCCTTTTTGAAAATGATAATATAACAGATGAATGTAATGATTATTATGAACCTGAGACGCGAACTTCAAATATTACAGTTAATATTAATACAGAAAAATTGATTAAATATATACTGAAATTAAAATTAAATATAAAATTTGAATCTAAGAATTGGATTAAACTTAAAAACAAAAAACTTGGTATTTTTTCGATATACATTAAAAATGGTAATGTCTACTATTATCCTCAAATTTGTGAGAAATGCAAGGATAAAACATGTCTAAAACTTAAAAAAACTCCATTTTTTATTTGTATTGAATCTGGAGAATCAAAAGGGTGGACAAATATTAATGGACTTAAACAACCAGAACTTCTTATTTTAACAAAAATATTAGCCTTGGCAGAAGGTAATGAAAATACATTACCACGTTCAGTGATAAAGCAAATTAAAACTCTTAATTTATGTGAGAAAGGGAGAAAATGAAAAATGATTACCCAATTGGAAACCTTTGATTTAAAAACAAAAGCATATTATGATATCATCAATATAACCAAACAGGTTCAACAAACCATCAATAATAGTGGAATTAACAGTGGAATCGTTAATGTCCATGTAGCAGGTTCAACAGGAGCAATATCAACTGTAGAATATGAACCCGGACTTGTAAAGCTTGACATCAAGCATCTATTAGAAAAAATTATTCCTTATAATGAAGATTATGCTCATCACAAAACCTGGCATGATTATAATGGAGCAGGACATTTAAGGAGTTTTCTAATAAAAACATCTCAAACTTTTCCCTTTAAAAATCAAAAATTGATTTTAGGAACCTGGCAGCAAATTATTTTTATTGAATGTGATGAAAAACCGAGATCAAGAAAGATATATTGTATGATTGTTGGAGATTAAGAATTTTTGAACTTTTTTTTAAAAAAAATATATAATGAATTATTTTGGTTTAGCATTTTTTATCAAATTATCTAATTCTGTTATAATTATCTGGTATTTATCTCGTAACCTAATTCTCTCAAATTTGTCTGTAAGATTCATTACTGATTTATCAAATTGTTTTACTTTTTGAGAAAAAACTGGGATTTTTTTAAGTGTTTTATATGTATTTTCTTTTAGACTAATTTGATATTCTAAATTTTCTAAAAATTTATTTTCTATTTCTATCAAATACATCAACTCTTTTAATAATTATATTCTTGAGTAAAATCAGTCTATCTGCTTTAAAAAATATAAATATCATATAAATGTCATCAAAATCACTCTATAATCACTGGATTTTTGGTAGTTTCACTCAAAAAATAGAAAATAAAAACATAGGAATGTCATTTAGATGAGATCTTGATATTATAACGATCAATATACTTTACCATACTAAAATTTAAATTTCAAAACTAAGTTTTACTTTCGCAGAAGTTTAAATTAATATAAATCTATTATTTTATTAAACTCAAAAATAGCTAAATAGGACTAGTGAATATCAAATGGAAGGCCTTTTAAAAATTATTGTCTCTGGATTAGATAACGCCGGAAAAACATCAATCTTAACAGCTTTAGATAAAAAATATGATTTTGCTAAGGATATTGTTCAACTTAAGCCTACTATTAGAGTTGAATATCATAAGATGAATTTTTTAAAGAATAATACTATTTTTTGGGATATGGGGGGACAAGAGACTTATCGTGAAATTTATATTAATTTCCAAGATGTTTATTTCGATGCAACTGATTTACTTATCTATGTAATAGATATTCAAGATTCAGAACGATTTGATAATTCACTTGAATATCTTAATGCAATTTTAACCTTTTTTTCTGAAAGTGAAATGGATGTTCCAATTATTATAACTTTTCATAAATTTGATCCAGAATTAAAGGCTAATCCAGAAATCCTCGCAAATATTGAGAGGCTAAGAGAAAAAATATTAACCCAATATCCTGATTTTAATATATTGTTTCAACAATCTTCCATTTATGATATCATTTCAATTGTCCAATTAGTTTCCTATGGACTTTCTGTATTTGATAAGAAATTTTTTGAACTTTCAGAATTATTAGAATATTATTTAGAAATGTTTAATAGTCAAGCTCTAATTGTATTTGATCGTAATGGGATTATTATTTCTGAATATTACAATGATATTGAACCAGAAGTCTATATTGAGTTATTAGAATCAATTAAAGAACATCTTTTCTTACTTAAACGAATGGAAGAGGAAAAGATTGAAGGAAATTTTGATTTCACTTCAACCGAGGGTACACTCTTCTCCTATTTACTCAGAACAAAAATTAAGAATGATTTGTTTTTTGTATCCGCAGTACTTCGAGAACCGGATAAAGAGAAATTCTTTGAAAAATTCCCTGATTTTCTTGATGATTTGGTGAAGATTATAGAACGAATGATATAAAAAGATATTTTTAATATTCTAATACACCAGTTTGCATAATCATTTTCCATTCTTTTCCAATTTTAGTATAAATTTTACAAGTTCTTCCTTTCCAATGGTTTTTAATACTTTTCCTATCAATCCATAGAGTATCTATATCTACAATAGCGAAAGCACCATCTGCTTCTTCAGAAACGACAATCTTTCTAATTTCTCTCTTATTGTGGACAAGTTTATATGTATCAAACAATTCTTGCCATATATTTTTCCAGCGATTATAATTATATCTGCCCATTGGAAGAATCCAATCCATAGGATCATGCGAATGAGATGTTCTTGGCCAAGGCCAAACCATATCTGGATGCAATATACTCAGAAGTAAATCTACATCTTGTGTATCCCACGCTTTTGTTTCTCTATTCACAATTTCTTCAATTTCATTTCTTATCATGCCCATAATTTTCACAAAAAAATCAAAATGCCAAAATCTAATAAAAATTAATCATTTACCTATGGAAGATATTTTAAAAATATTTATGATTCAACAATGCCTGATTTTATAGTTACTCCATGGGAAGTAAGCGGAGAAATAGATTATGATCAATTAATTAAAGAGTTTGGAATAGAATCTATTGACGAAAAGATACTCTTTTACATTAAGGAGATTACTAATGAGATTCATCCCTTCCTAAGAAGAAAAATATTTTTTGCTCATCGAGATTTTAATTGGGTTCTTGATGAATATAAAAAAGGAAACCCATTTTACCTTTATACAGGAAGGGGCCCATCTGGAAGCGTTCATCTTGGTCATTTATTACCCTGGATTTTTACTAAATGGTTACAAGATAAATTTGATGTTGAACTCTGGTTTCAGTTGACAGATGATGAAAAATTCTTATTTAACCAGTCTTACACCTTGGAAGAAACATACAAGTACGGATTTGACAATGCATTAGATATCATTGCCTTAGGTTTCGATCCAAAAAAAACATACATTTTTTCAGATTTCGATATGGCTGGAACTCTTTATAGAAATGCATTAAAAATATCAAAAAAGATAACCTTTTCTACAATACGGGCAACCTTTGGATTTAACAATAGTTCAAACATAGGCCAAATTTTTTATACCAGTATTCAAACAGTCCCAGCTATTTTAAAAAGCGTAATAGAAGAAAAAAATATTCCGTGTTTGATACCGCATGCAGTAGACCAAGATGCTCACTTTCGTTTATCAAGAGATGTCTTGCCAAAGCTTGGGTATTATAAACCTGCATCTATTCAATGTGTATTTCTACCAAGCCTTCAGCAAAGTGGAAAAATGTCTGCATCAGTTGAGACTACAGCAATCTTTACAAAAGATAAACCAGATGCTGTAAAAAAGAAAATTAATAACGCATTCACTGGAGGACAAAAGAACGCTAAATTACAAAGAGAAAAAGGAGGAGACCCAGCAATATGCCCGGTTTATAAATATCATTTTATGTTATTCACTTTAGATGATGATGAAATTAGGAGTATTCAATCAAAATGTATGAATGGAGAGCTACTTTGTGGAGATTGTAAAAAAGATTTAATAGAAAAAGTAAACAAATTTCTTAGTGAACACCAAAAACAGAGAGAAAAGGCAAAAGACAAACTAGAAGACTTCCTACTTAAAGAAAAAATTGACCTAAAATCATTGATAAAGGAAAAAAATTCCAAATAATTATGATAATATCTCAAAGTAATTAGACATCTTGACATTAATTTTTTTTCATATAATAATTACTCCTAGTAAAAAAAAAATAAGAGGGAATAGCACAGCTAACCCTCAATTTTGATAATTTTAACTATAATATGATAATATCTGTATAAATTTTTGTTAAAAAATTTTCAATGAAAGTTTTTCTAAATGAAAATTTTTATAAAATTTTATATAGTTCTTAAAATACAATATATTGATCGAACTTTAACTTTATAATTATAGTAAGGTTGGTTCTTAATGAAGAAAGAAAAAGCTCTAGATGAAATCGATAGAGATATACTCAGAACTCTACAGGGTAATGCGAGAACGAGTTACAGAGAGATCCAAGATAAATTGGGCATTTCTATAGGGACAATACATAACCGAATCTCAAAGTTAAAGAAGAATGGTGTCATTGAAGGATATACTTTACGTTTAAACAATGAGAAATTGGGGTATAAATTGGCATTCCTTATAAGAATCAACTGTGATGGCAAGTTTACAGAAGAGATTTTAAATGACCTTGCAAAAATACCAGAAGTATGTTCTATCTTTCATACCACGGGAGAACAATCGGCAGCGCTGATTTGTAGGTTTAAAGAGAGCGATGATGTGCATAAATTTATTCGTACTCTAAATCAAAAGGAATATATAACAAGAACAAATTCAAATATGATTTTAAAGGAGTACAAGAATACTTCTTTTGTAGAAATTTAAATCTTTTGACTATAGAATTTTCATTTTAAATATTTCCATAAACTTTTTTTAATTTTGTGATTTAGGGATCTATATAAATACAAATTTAAACTTAGATTAAAGAAGTGAATTAGATGAGTAATGTTCCAATAATCATATTAAAGGAAGGAACAGAGGAAGTTCGCGAGAGAGAAGCACGAAAACAGAATATTACAGCAATGGTTGCAATTGCTGAGACAGTTCGGTCCACGCTTGGCCCTAAAGGAATGTCAAAAATGCTTGTTGATTCAATGGGTGATGTAACGATTACAAATGATGGCGCTGAGATTTTATCCAATTTAGACATCGAAAATATTGCAGCTAACATGATGGTAAATGTAGCAAAATCTATTGATGATGATATTGGTGATGGAACTACATCAGCAGTAATTTTTTCTGCTGCATTATTAAATAATGCTTTAGAATTAATTGAACAAGATATTCATCCAAAACCTATTATACATGGATATAAACTAGCAGCTGATAAAGCTCTTGAAATCATTAAGGAAATTGCTGTAAAAATTTCAAGTGATGATGATGAAATTCTTAAAAATGCTGCTAGAACCGCGATGAATGCTAAAGATATATCCTCTCTAAAAGACTTTTTTGCAAACTTGGCATTTAAAGCAATAAAAAATATAACCGACGATGATGGAAAGACATTCTCAAAAGTAGGTAATGTTAAAATTGTTAAAGCTCCAGGAAAATCACTTAAAGAAACTGAATTAATTAATGGTGTCTATACTCAAAAAGATAAGGTAAATTCTATGATGCCAGATACCATTAAAGATGCCAAAATCGCTGTAATACGACGCAAACTTGATGTAAAAAAGACAGAGTTTGATGCTCAAGTTCGAATCTCAAGTCCCGCAGAAATTCAGAAATTCCTTGACCAAGAAGATAAAATTCTCACAGATTACTTAAAAATCTTTAAAAATTTGGGAGTAAATTTGATTGTAAATAGTAGCGACATTTCTGATAAATTTGGTGCTTACTTAGCGAGAGATGGAATAGCCGCTATTAAAAACGTAGGAGAAAGCGATTATAAATCAATTCTAAAGGCTGTTGGGGCTAAATTAGTGGACGATTTAACATCTCTTTCTGAAGATGATTTAGGATTTGCTGAAAAAGTGGATTTTGAAAAATTAGGTGATGATGAATATACATTATTCTCAGGATGTAAAAATCCTAAGTCTGTCTCTATCTTACTCAAAGGTGGGCTTGATAAAATACTCAGTACCGCGGAAGTTTCTTTACATGATGTGTTATCAGTTATTGCTAAAATCATAGATACAAAAGCAGTTGTAGCTGGAGGTGGAGCAGTTTACGTTGAACTTGCTAAAAGAATCAGAGCCTACGCAAACAAAATTGGTGGAAAAGAACAATTAGCCGTTAATGCATTTGCTTTAGCACTTGAAGAGATTCCAAAAACTTTGATAAAAAACGCGGGTTTAGAAGAGATTGAAAAGCTCACTGAATTAAGAGCAGCTCATAAAACCGAAGNNTTGAGCCTGCAGAATTAATTAACCATATCATAAAATCTGGAAGCGAACTAGCGAATTTAATTCTGAGAGTTGACAGAATTATTAGTGCTAAAGGTAGTCAAGGATTATAATTTTTTTATTTATTTTATTTTTTATTTTCTATTTTTATTCATTTATTGACTTATTATCATCTTAGAAATTTAAGAAAAATAAAAAAGAAAAATTAAAAGAATTTCAATTATTCTTCTATACACATTTAAAGATATATTAAAATGTTCAAAAAAATTTTTTATGTGATTTAGTATGGAAATAATTGATGTTAATAATCTGGAAAAACTTAAAGCTCTTAATAATCAATCTGTTTTAAGAGTCGTGAATGAGTTTATATCACTTTGTAAACCGTCCAAAGTCACAGTTATTACAGATTCTCAAGAAGATATTGATTATGTAAGAAAAAGAGCTATAGAACTCGGTGAAGAAACAAAACTGAATTTAAATGGACATACTATACATTATGATGGGTTCTTCACCATGAGTAATCATGATCAAGCTAGAGATAAAGGAAATACTCAAGTTTTAGTGTCTAAAGGTGAAGAAGACTCTTATCCATGGATCAATACAATGGAAAGAGAGAATGGATTAAAAGAAATTTTGAATCTTATGGATGGATGTATGAAGAATCATGAGTGTGTCATCAGATTTTTTTGTTTGGGACCTAAAGATTCTAGATTTTCAATTTTAGCACTTCAATTAACAGATTCTTTTTACGTGGCTCATTCAGAAGATATTCTCTATCGAGCAGGTTATGAGGAATTTAAAAAACTCAACGGATCTGATGATTTTTTCTATTTTATTCATTCTTCTGGAGAACTAACTGGAGATCCTCCTGTAACAAAAAATCTTGATAAAAGAAGAATTTATATTGACTTAAAAGAAGGACGTGTACTTTCGGTAAATAATCAATACGCTGGAAATTCACTTGGGTTAAAGAAACTCGCTTTGCGTTTAGGAATTTATAAAGCTAATAATGAAGATTGGTTAACAGAACATTATTTTGTAATGGGTGTTCATCCAAAAGGAAAAAACAGATCTTCATACTTCTGTGGAGCATTTCCATCAGCCTGTGGTAAAACGAGTACTGCTATGTTGCCAGAGCAAACTATAGTTGGAGACGATATCGCTTATCTTCGAGTATGGGAAGACGGTTACGCTCATTCGGTAAATATTGAGAAAGGAATTTTTGGAATAATTAAGGATGTAAATGCTAAAGATGATCCCGTTATATTTGATGCACTTACAACTCCTCGGGAAACAATTTTTTCTAATGTACTAGTTAAAGATGGTAAATGCTACTGGATTGGGGATGGAAGAAACACCCCAGATGATGGAAATAATTATTCAGGTAATTGGTATAAAGGAAAGAAAGATATTGAGGGGAGAGATATTCCTCATGCACACCCAAATGCTCGTTATACAATCGGTATTGAAGAATTAGATAATGCAGATCAAAATCTACATAATCCTGATGGAGTACCGGTTCATGGAATTTTCTATGGAGGCCGAGATAGTGATACTATGCCACCTGTGCTTGAAAGTATAGATTGGGAACATGGAGTTTTTCTTGGAGCGTCGATTGAATCAGAAACCACCTCTGCAACTCTAGGTGCAGAAGGTGTTAGAACTCAACAGCCTATGGCAAACTTAGATTTTATGGTAGTTCCACTAGGAAAGTATATAGAAAATCACCAAGAATTTGGTAAGAGATTAGAACATCCTCCTAAAGTATTTGCTACTAATTATTTTCTTAAAAGTAAAGAAGGAAAATATTTAAACGGTATTTTAGATAAACTATGTTGGGTAATATGGGCAGAAGGGCGAGTTCATAATGACTTTAAGGCTATACATACACCCATTGGAAAAATACCATTATATTTTGATCTCAAGATTTTGTTTAAACAATACCTTGATAAAGATTATAAAGAAGAAGAGTATATTGAACAGTTTTCTATAAGACCAACAAAAATATTAGAAAAATTAGAGCGAATAGAATTGATGTATAAAAAAGAAAAAGGAGTCCCTGACTTTTTCTGGAATATTCTTGAAACCCAAAGAAATCGTGTAATAGAATTAAAAAAGGAATTTAACAGCGAAGTAATATCACCAATATTATTCCAAAAATAGTATTTCTTATGAAGAAGTAATTAAACAAGGTATTTCAAACCGCTTCTTACCTTATAAACCTTATTAATTCTGTCCAGTTCAATGAATCGCTTTATTTCTAAATTATTTAGGAAATCTCGCATTTGCACTTTATCTTTTTTCAATTCTTCTGCTAAGCCTTCAATATTATTTTCATAATTACGGAGTGTTTGAAGTAAGGATGAATATTCTTCAAAAATATGGTTAACTAAGTATGTAATAGATTCTTTTATATTTAAATTGGTTTCTGTACTTGTTGGAAATATTTTACTATCTTCTGGTAAATAATTTTGTGAACGAATTATTTCTGGAGAGCGAGCTCCTTTAAGATCCTGTTTATTTGCTAAATATACTATAGGAGTATTCGGAGGTAATATTTTCCGTATTGAGTTTAGTATCATTATAGCACTATCATCTTTCTCTGGAGCTGCCGCATCAAATAAAAAAATAATTCCGTCTGAACCACTAGTACATATACTTCTCATAACTGAAAATCTTAAAAGTCCGGGGGTTCCAAATAAAAATACATCAAATCCATTAAGTTTTACACTCCCTAAATCCATTGCAACTGTGTAAAATTTATCATCTTTACCTTTTGCTTCTACATTTAACGCATTATCATCTAAAGCTTTTATATAACTTGATTTTCCCGATTGTAATGGCCCAGAAACTAATATTTTTATTGTTGTTTCACCAAACTTTTAATAGTACAATTGAAACTTGAATTTACTTTCACTTAGATATTATATTAAATATTTTAATACTTAGATATTATATTAATTATTTTCCCAATAATATTTTAAATAGTTTATTTGCGGTTTAAGTATTAAAATCTTATTCTTCATTTCAAGTTTTTGTTAATCAATATATTTGTTCTAATTTGCTTGAATTTTAACCAGAAATAAAGGATTAGAATAATAATATTAGAATAGTATAGACAGAAAAGTATCCTTTTTTCCGAAATTAGTCATTATAATATCTCATCTTAATCTAAGAAATAATTGACGAAATCAATAACTTAATGAAAAATAGTGATCAAAGAGTAACTTTTTCTGGAAAAAACGTCCTTCAATTTATGGATTCAATCATAAGTAAAAAGCCTTATAAATAATTTTGTCAATAATAATCATTAAAAAATATATAAAATTCTTATCAATATTAAAAATAATTTTCAAAAGTAATAGTTAATTTCTAACAAATTAATAGATAATTACAAAACTTTAATAAAAAATTGAAGGAAATAGAGAACTTATGAATAGTAATATAATGGTAATTGGAGGCGGAATCTCGGGAATCGAAGCAGCATTATCTTTAGGTGAACAAGGATATAAGGTGATCTTAGTTGAGAAAACTCCTTCTGTTGGAGGGAGAATGGCACAATTAGATAAGACATTTCCAACTTTAGATTGTAGTATATGTATACTTGCTCCTAAAATGGTAGAAGTTTCTAGGCACCCTAATGTAGAGCTTCTTGCATATTCTGAAATACAAGAAGTCACTGGTGAAGCGGGAAATTTTAGTGTAAAAGTCCGTAAAAAATCGAGATATGTTGAATGGGATGTTTGTACAGGGTGTGGACAATGCATGGAGAAATGTCCGATGAAGAAAATACCTTCAGAATTTGAGGAAGGGATGGGTAATCGCACTGCGATTTATATTCCGTTTCCACAAGCAGTACCAAGAAAAGCTGTCATTGATGCGGAAAAATGCTTGTACCTAACAAAAAACGCCTGTAAACTCTGTGAAAAAGAATGTGAAGCAGGAGCTATTAATTGGGAAATGAAAGATGAAATAGTAGAATATAATGTAGCCTCTATCATTTGTGCTACAGGTTATGATCAATTAGATCCAAGTGTTCTTGATCGTTATCATTATGGAGAATACCCTAATGTAATTACTGCTATGCAATATGAACGATTATTAAGTGCATCTGGACCTACTGAGGGTGAATTATTACGACCCTCAGATAAAGAACATGCCCATAATATTGGCTTTGTTAGTTGTGTCGGTTCGAGGAACATGGATCTATGTTCATATTGTTCTAAATTCTGTTGTATGTATCAAACTAAAGAAGGTGTTGTTACAAGAGAGCATGCCCCTGATACAAATGTAACTATCTTTTTTAATGATACTCGAGTTATAGGAAAGAATCAAGAAGAATTTATTGAGAGAGCTAAAGATGAGTATAATCTTACCTATTATAGAGGAATTCCAGGAGATGTTCGTGAAAATCCTGAAAATCATAATCTTTATGTAAAGCATGCAAATTTAGATACAGGAGAAGTTGAAATCAGTGAATTTGACTTGGTCGTCCTAGCAAATGCAGTTACTCCCCGAAAAGATGCTGAAAAAGTGGCAAAGATATTAGGAATTGAGCAAAATGATTTAGGTTTTTTTAAAACTCAAGATTCCACAGAAGATCTACGTTCTACAAGAGAAGGAATTTATGTGACTGGTTCATGTCAATCTCCTGATGATATCGCAAATTCAGTAGCAAAAGCGGGTGGAGCAGCTGCTTTAGCAGCAAGTCATGCTGTTCCCTTAAGTGGAGAAGAAACAAAAGTTGAGCTGCCTCCTCTTAAACCTATAAATCCGTATGATGATCCTCGTATTGGAGTATTTATATGTCGCTGTGGTATTAATATTGCAGGATATATGGATGTTCCTTCGCTAGTTGATTACGCAAAATCTCTTCCGAATGTTGTTTATTCCATGGAAAATAAATATAGTTGCTCACAACTAACTCAAGACATTATAAAGGAAAAAATTGAGGAGTTAAATTTAAATAGGGTTGTAGTTGCAGCATGTACACCAAGAACTCATGAACCACTATTCCAGAAAACTATTAGAGAAGCGGGATTAAATGAGTATTTGTTTAATTTCGTAAGTATAAGGGAATTAGACTCATGGGTTCATATGGATAATAAACCTAAAGCAACTGATAAGGCTAAAGACCTCATTAGAATGGGTGTGGCTCGAGTAGCAGCGCAAAAAGCAGAATTAAAAATTAAAGGAAATGTTATTCCTGAAGCAATGGTAGTTGGTGGAGGTATAGCTGGAATGAGTGCTGCTTTGGAAATCGCTAATAAAGGATTTAAAGTGCATTTAGTAGAGAAGGAGGACAAATTAGGAGGCCAGTTAAACTCTATTTATAAAATTAACTTTGATCGGATTGATTCAAAGGAATTCTTAGAAGCCAAACTAAAAGAATTTAATGAACAAAAAAATATTATCATTCATTTGAACTCAGAAGTTATTGATGTAAAAGGATCAATCGGGGATTTTATAGTCCAAATCAAGGAAATTAATAAAGATAAGGATATTAATTTGAACATTGGCACTATTATTGCTGCTACAGGCGCATATGAATATAAACCCAACGGATGGTATCATTATGGTGAAAATGATAATGTAATGACCCAACTTGAACTGTCTGAAAAACTCAAGAGTAATGATCTTAAGGATGGAGAAACTATTGTTTTTATCCATTGTGTGGGATCTAGACAACCAGAAGAAGGGAATGGAGTTACATATTGCTCCTTAATCTGTTGTTCTGAATCAATTCGACATGCTTTATATGTAAGAGAAACATATCCAAACTCGACTATTTATGTCTTATATAGAGATATCCGAGTGGGTACTGATGAAGAACCATATTATTGGAAAGCTCGCGAAAATGTAAATTATATACGTTTTAATGAATATCCTACTGTTGAACCTATAAATGGCAAGTTAAATGTAAATGTTAAAGATATTTTAACTCAAACTGACCTAACTATTGAAACTGATAAATTAGTTTTATCTACTCCGTTAATACCTCATGATACCCAAAAATTAGGTGAGATGATAAAATGTGCCAGAGATCAAAATGGTTATTTTCTAGAAGCCCATGTTAAATTAAGACCTGTTGATTTTGCTACTGATGGTATATACTTAGCAGGGACTTGTCATGGTCCTAAAGGCATTGCAGATTCAATCTCGCAAGGTCGAGGCGCGGCAGCTCATGCTTTAATCCCTCTAATATCAGGAGAAGTGGAAAATGAACCTCTAGTTTCTATTGTTGATCCTGCATTATGTATTGCATGTCAAAAATGTGAAGAAGTTTGTAACTTTGGAGCAATTGGAGTTAATTTTGATAATGACATCTTAGTTTCAGAATCCAATCCTCTATTATGTAAAGGATGTGGAGATTGTTCAGCTGCATGTCCAGCAGGAGCGATAACGATGAGCCATTTTGCAGACAATCAGATTTATCCTATGATACGTGAGGCTGTTAGAGGTGAATATATAGATGAAAGGCCCAGAATTGTGGCATTCTTATGTAATTGGTGTAGTTATGCGGGAGCAGATACTTGCGGTGTAAGTCGCTTCCAGTATCCTACAAATATTCGACCAATTAGAGTTATGTGTACGGGGAGAATACCAAAAAGTTTTATATTACAAGCGTTTCTGGAAGGAGCTGACGGTGTATTTATTGGGGGATGCCATATTGGTGATTGTCATTATTTAGAGGGTAATTATGATATGTTACAACGCTATAATGAGCTGAAGGACATACTTGAAAGTGTAGGTATCAATTCTGACAGATATCGCCTTGAATGGGTAAGTGCATCGGAAGGAAAGCGATTTTCTCAAGTTGTCACTGAATTTGTAAATCAAATTAAAGAGTTAGGACCACTCCCTAAAACAGGTGATAAAATTGAAAAAAAAGAAAAAGCTAAGGAGGGTGCATGAAATTGGTAGAAATGATTAAAAAAGATGCGAAAAATTTAGACCATAATTTTCGTTATGAAATTAGCAAAAAAGTCGGAGCAAAATCACTACTAAACTGCATTCAATGTGGTGTATGTAGCTCAGGATGCACTGTTACTGAATACGTCGATATGCAACCCCATCGAGTTGTTGCATCTTGTCTTTTAGGCTTAAAAGATGAAGTTCTTTCAAGTCAAGCAATTTGGACCTGTTCATTATGCCATAGATGCACTGAACGATGTCCAAAGAATGTAGACTACTCTTTTATTCTTGCTCTTCTGCGAAATATGTGTGTTAAAGAAGGAAAAATTCCCAAAGAATATTCAGGTACTGTTGTTACAATATATGATAATGGATTTGTAGTACCATATACTGGTGGCTTAAAAGAGAATATAGATAGAAGAAGAAATAGGATGGGTCTACCTCAACTCACACCCCCCAATCTAGATGAAATTAGATTTATAATAGAAGAAACGGGATTAGGAGATCTCGCAAAAAAAAAGGAGAGTGAATAAAAATGGAACTTGCATTATATTTAGGATGTACAATACCTTTAAAGATGCCTCATTTAGAGAAGGCATTTCGTGATGTTGCTAGTATCTTAGATGTAAAGTTAAAAGAAATGGAAGGTGTAAGTTGCTGCCCCGAACCAGTATCTTTACAATCATTAAATATCGATACATGGGTCACTTTAGGAGCAAGAAATTTGGCTATCGCTGAAAAAATGGGGTTGGACATACTTACAATTTGTTCAGGGTGCTATGAAACGTTAAAAACGGTGAGTGTGCTGTTAGAAGAAGATGAGGAGTATCTCAAAAAAATTGATGGGATATTAAAGAAGATTAACTACAGCTATACTGGAAAAACAAAAGTATATCATTTTGTAGAACTATTTAGTCAACCAGATTGGTTAGAAAAACTTAAATCTTTAACAGTCAAACCACTTGATGATTTAACTCTCGCTGTTCATTATGGCTGTCACCTCGTTAGGCCTAGTAAAATTATGCAATTTGATCATCCTGAGAAACCTGAAAAAATAGATATCATTCTTCAAGCACTTGGAGCAAAAACGATTGAGTTTGCAAATAAACTTGAATGTTGTGGATTTTGTGCTAGATTACAAGAAGAAATAGGTGAAAAACTTGTTGAAGATAAGATGACAGAATTATGCGAACTTGAAGAAGAAGTTGATGCATTAATTGCTGTTTGCCCTGCTTGTACTACGCAATATGATAGAAAGGAAAAAATGATTTCTAGAAAGACAGGAAAAGAGTTAACAATACCTGTCCTTTATTTAGCCGAAATTATGGCAATTGCTTTAGGAGTTGATCTCCAAGATCTCAGCCTGAAGAACAGAAGTGTAAAACCAAATAAGTTAATTAATAAGTTAACAACCTAAAAGGTGAATTTTTTTTAACCACTAATAAAGCTAATAAAAAGAAAAAAAATTTAAAAAAAATGTGAAAAAAGGAGTATTGTTATATGATAATTACACAACAAAAAGATGTAAACGAAATATATGAACTAATAAAAGCATACGATAAAATCTTAATCGCAGGCTGCGATGGATGCTGCCAGCCACCTCGTGGAGTTGAAAACGCTAAACTTCTAGGACAGCTTCTAGAATTAAAAGCCCGCACAGAAGGCAAAGAATTAAAATGGAAGGCTATAACAGTTTTAAGACAATGTGATGATCGAATCGCTACCACAACTTGTAAGCCATACGAGGAAGATTTTGATGCTATTGTTACTTTAGCGTGTGGACTTGGGGTAGTAATGATGAATAGAGTTCTACCAAAGATTTTAACTTACCCAGCTCAAAATAGCATGTCTGGAGGAGCACAAGACAATAGTCAAAATTTCTATATTGAATTATGTGAAACCTGTGGAGATTGTATAATCGGTGAAACTGGTGGAGTCTGTCCACGTGCTGGATGTGCTAAGCATCTAAGCAATGGACCCTGTGGAGGAATGGTTGAAGGTAAGTGTGAGGTGGGTGGATATACCATTCCTTGTGCGTGGGTACGTATCTGGGCTCGATTAAAAGAATTTGATAGACTTGATCTTTTCAAAAAATATAGAGGTCCAAGAGATTTTAGGACATCTACAAGCCCTAGGTATAATAATATCTACAAGGATTATACTAATATTGAAGAAAAAAAGGAGGAGAAAAAATAAATGGCAAAACGACCAGCATATAGTAATTTATGTAAAGCAATTGAAGCAGGCCATTTTGTATTTACTGGAGAGCTTGAACCAAAAAAAATCTTAAATCTTGATGAAATTATCCATTCTGCTAAAGAAATGAAAAAAACTGGTAGAATAGTCGCTGCTAACGTAACAGATGGCCCACAAGGTGATGCATACATGTCTTCAATGGTGCCAAGTTATCTCGTTCAAGAACAAGCAAATATTGAAGCTGTATGGCAAGTCACAGTGAGAGATAGAAACCGAGTAGCTCTCTTTGGTGATGTAATTGCAGGAGCAGTCCTTGGTTTAAAAAACATTCTTACTCTTACTGGAGACCATACTGCGTTAGGAGACCATAAAAAAGGTAGGCCCGTATATGATATCGATAGTACACAGTTTGCTGAAATGCTTTCTATGATGATAGATGAAGGTACTGATTATGAAGGTAATGAACTTGAAGGTGGTAAAATTGAGATGAACTTTGGATGTGTTGCGAATCCTAATAGTGATCCACGCGAACCTGAAATCTTCAAAGTAGGTCGGAAGGTAGAACAAGGAATCGATTTTATTCAAACGCAAACTGCATTTGAAATTGATCAAGCAAAAGAGTTTCTTAAAGAATTAGAACAATTTAATGTACCTGTTCTATTAGGGGTATTTCCTTTAAAATCTCATGGAATTGCATGGTATTTTGACAATTTTATTCCAGGAGTTAGTGTTCCAAAGGATCTTCTCAAATCTCTTAAGAAAGCAGAAAAAGATAATAAGGGAAATAAACCTGGAAAATATGCAGCTATTGATAAAATCAATATCGAATATTTCAAACCATTTATCGATGAAATCAAGAAAACTACTAAAGCTGCGGGGATTCATTGCATGGCTGTTGAATATGAAAGGTTATTCGCACCTCTTCTTGGAGATTATCCGGAATACGTAAAATAAATAATAGTTTTTAAAAATTTTTTTAAATATATTTAATATTTTTTTAATTTTGAATAAAAAAAAAGTGAGGAAGGAACATGAAAAATCTTGATGATAAAGATAAAAGAATTCTTGAAATGCTTCTCGAGGATTCTAGAAGACCATATCATGAAATTGCAGAAGATCCAAAAGTTCAATTATCTGAATCTACTGTGAGAAAAAGAGTTATCAAACTTCAAGAAGAAGGAGTAATTGAAAAATTTACAATAAAGATTTGTCGTGAAGATGAAAGATGTATAATCGCATTTCTTACACTTATTCCGAAAAGTTTAGCTGAAACAAAAGAATTATTAAGAGAAGCACAGATTCTTCCTCAATGTGAGGAAGTCTATTTTCTAGCAGGGGAATGTGGTGTTTTAGTAAAAGTAAATGTACCAGAAATTATTGAATTAGATGCATTAATAGAATCCTTTCGTGCTCGTGCGGACGTAAAAAGCGTAGAGAGAGTATGCGTTGTCCTCAGACCTATAAAAACAATTTCTGGTACTGAAGGTCGAGTTTTATAATTAGCTCTCAAACTTTTTTCAAAAAAATGGTTAAAATAGACTAGTCTTAATATCGACACATAATTTATGTTCCGAAAAAAACATTTTTAAAAGTAAAGAATATTTATCCTCACTTCAAATACTTTAAAGCAAAATTGTGATTTAATTGAAAACAGTCCTAGATAATGTTTATATTGTCAAACCTTTTGATCCTAATGTGCCTGATTGCTGTGTATATATGATTGATACAAAAAGTGAAGATGGTTTAGTGTTAATTGACGTAGGCACAAACTTTGAACCAATTCAAGATATCGAGAAAGAGGGATTTGCACTCGAAAATATTAAACATTGTCTTATAACGCATGGTCATATAGACCATTATGGAGCTTGCTTCAAACTAAAAGAGCATAATAAAGATATTATATTTTATGCCCACGAATTGGATACTGAAGCTATTGAACAAGAAATAACAGATCCATATATTACACAGCTATATGCGGATTATAAATATGAAAATATTAGAATAACAAGGAAAATAGTAACTGATGGTGAACTTTTAAAATTTGGAAATTTAGAGTTAAGATGCATACATATTCCTGGTCATACTCCTGGATCGGTTGCTTATCTCTTGGAATTGGGTGGAAAAAGTATTTTATTTGCGGGAGATCTTCCAGGTACAGCTATAAATAATCAAGGAGGAGGAAATTTAGATGATTATCTTAATTCAATGCAAAAATTACTGAAATTAGATATTGATATTATTTGTGAGGGCCATGAACATCCTATCTTTCCAGCGGACAAAGCTCAAAAATTCATTAAATGTTATATGGAGTTAAATGAAAAACTCAACTATTTAGTATTTGAAAACCCTTCTGATATCAAATCCCTACTTGAATTAGCAAAAGTATCAAAAGAACTTGAGTTCTATGAAAATGTTGTAGATTTTAGTAATTATGCCTTAGAACTTGATCCAGATAATAGTCAAGCTAAAGAACTGATTAGAGAAGCTGAGAAGTATAATCCAGTAAAAATGGAATGGATTAAAAATCTAATTGAACGAGTTTCGAGTCAAGAAAATAGTTAAATTTTTTGAATCTTCCCATTTTTAATTATAATTTTATCTTTAAGTAAATCAGGGTTTTCATTCAAAGTTTTTGCTACTAAGTTATCAAATGTATCTCTGAGTTCAATAGTTCTGTGAGGTGGCTTTTCTCCTATTGCTATTTGAGCTAATTCTAATAAGTGGTATGTTTCTATATTCTTTTTTTGTGCGGGTTTTGCGATTCTCAAACAACCAGTACAACTAACTGCAATCATATCTGCTTTAACTTCTTCCGCTTCTATGATCCTCATATTAGATATTTTTTCATAAAGTTCCTGATTTTTATCAGAAACAGGAGATCCGCAGCAGAGAGCTGTTTCTTGATGATGTTTCATCTCAATAACTTCAGCTCCTAAAATTTCAAGCAATTCACGAGGAGCTTCAAAGATTTCTTTTTCTAATCCTAACCAAGCACACGGATCATGAAATGTAATCCTTTTCTTAATTTTTGTTGTAAATTGTATTTCATTTCGGTGATATTTTTCAATTAGGTATTGACTAAACGTTTGGAACTCAATCTGCTCTTGAAATTCAGGAATTAGTTTTGAATAAACTCCTTTCATCATTCCAAGACACCCAGGACAAAACATAATAAATTTTTTGACTCCAAGCTCATTGAACTTCTCTAGTAATGCTTTTCCTTTGATTGTTAACTCCTCATCACCGAACATGTATACATATCCACCACAACAATATTTTGCACCCCCTACTTTAGGTAGTCCGTTAAGAAGCTTAGTTTGGACTAAATCGGTTTGAATATAGGAAAGACTACATCCCAGGTAGAACATTTCTTCGCTTTTTGGTGGATTTAAATATTCTCGAAGAGATTTTTCCTTAATTTCAGTATCATATTGCATAGCGATTGATGCATAATTAAATGGGACTTCCTCAGAAATTACAAAAAATCGTGGTATTCCTTGCTTATTCACTTTCTTAAGATCAATTTCCCTTGAAAGTTGACTAGGATTTGAATTTGTAGGGCAAATGTTATCACAATAACCACATCCAAAACAATTTTTAGATATTTCACTTACTGTTCTTGTTTCAATCATGTGGTTTATTGCTTCTTTAGCTTTCTCCGGTGATATTTCCATATATGGGCACTCTACAAGGCAAGTTCCACATCTTTTGCAAGTTTCTTCGATAAACTTCATGATAAACCAATTATCTTTCAAAGGAAAATACTTAGTAAAATTAATTTGGTAAACGTAGTATTCTACTTAAAACTTGAATATAAACATTTAAATAGGTTAAAATATCTTAACAACTTTTTTGTAGGAAATCTAGTTGAACCAATTAACAGTGGAAACTAACTTATGTTTATAGTATTTACCTAGGATTAATCTTAGAATGTCTTCAAAGCAATCTAAAACCCCCTCTCCGCTAAGAGCAATAGTAAATCTTACTTCAGAATTCCCATTTTTTCTAAATTTTATTTCATCTAAAAAAAATCTTGGATTAAATTTATCTCGTAAATCTTGCTTGTTAAATGCAATAATTATAGGGATTTCTTTAAGTGATTCACGGAAATATGAGATAAGTTCTTGCCATGATGCTAAATTACGTTCATATACTTCTTGCTGAGAATCTGCGACAAAAATTATTCCATCAACTGCTCGCAATGTAACTGGACGTGTTACAAAGTAAAAATCTTGACCTGTAGTCGTATAAATATGCAGTTTTAATTTCCATTCTTCATTTTGGAATGCAACTGTACCATAATCAAAAAACAATGTCCTATTCACAGTAGAGTCAATACTATGGAGGGCTTCTCCCTTTCCAAAATGAGAAAATAAAGCTTTTATAGTTGTAGTCTTACCAGAAAAAGCAGGTCCAAAATACACAATTTTTATACTGATTGTCTTGTCACAGTGATCAATAATCATGACCATTTTTCTAAATTTACATTTTTAAAAGCCAATTTTTTAGCATATGGTAGGAAAATAAGATCAAAATTATTAAATAAAACGAGAGGCTTTTCTACTACTTTTTTATTTAATCTACTTTTTTTATTTGATAATGACAAATATTTGGTTGACTTTGTCAAGATTTATATTATTAAATATTTTATAGATCTTGAAATAATAATGAAAAACTCATGGAGAAAAGGATGAGGATAAATGACCATAATCGAACTCACTTCTTCTATTTTTATTTATCAGGATGACAATTACTATTTGGTAACTAGTTGTTGTGTTATTCTCAATTCAGAACTAATATTCATTGATACAGGTTTAAATGATGAAGTTGCAGAAAAATTCGTCTTTGAAATGAGAAATAGAACAGGGATTAACGATATAAAACTAGTTCTAACTCATGCTCACGGAGATCATATAGGAGGGATGAAACCATTTGAAGGATGTCAAATAATAGTTTCACAATATTTTCCCACATCATTGAATGAGAATATGAAAAGATATAGATGGGGAAAAAAAAGAAAGAATTACTATAACTCACTGAATCTAGATATTTTAACAGAA